>Ga0233336_1000014_pt1 | contig 30095 bp, 15 predicted proteins | sample GEONDECOMP225_FD_183636 | JGI IMG/M metagenome (GOLD analysis project Ga0233336, IMG submission 183636) | Leaf litter microbial communities from Shasta-Trinity National Forest, California, United States - GEON-DECOMP-225 | ecosystem: Environmental > Terrestrial > Plant litter > Unclassified...
AAATGCTACTCATATTCTGGGCAGTCCCCCGACTCCTGGCTTGAAGCAAGGCATGTGTGGGTGAGATCGAACTGAATAGGAAGCATGGCGGGTGCGAGATGGACGATAGCGAGAATACCGTTATGGGTTGTAATGCCGCATCTAACCGGAGCTACGCGACCCTTTGGCGAAAGGAGTAGAGGTCAAAGAGAGGCGTAAGGAAAAGGAGTAGGAGTATGAGGGATAGGGAGGAAAGAAGGAGGCTCAGCACCATGCACGACTGCCTTAATGGATATATTTAAATCCACGACAAGCGAAAGCGATCACCCTTCAATCAATCCACGACAGGCAAGCGAGAGCGATCAACCACACACCAGCAATTCCGGCAAGCGTTCAAGTGTACTGATGGATCTCCCACGAACTCATGCAAGTCCAACGGCTATCCCAGGGACTAATGCTGGATGTGAACGCCCCACTCTAGCTAACCCACCCCCGGAGGGCACTCATCCGTCTGTTGGTCCGCCTCACCTCACACTAGGCTGGTTCGTCCGTCCTAATGCCCGCTTTGGAATGCCCGCTTTGGAAGGAGTACCCAGAATGCCTACTTTGTAATGCCCACTCCAGGATGCCCCTTTGTTGGTAGGATGCTTAAGAGTTGTTTCCAGAAAGCGTAATATGTGGATGAACTAAGAGCGGGGGGTTGTATTGGGTCCATAAGGCAAAAGTACTACGCACGCTTGTAATCAATGCTTGGCGAAATCTAAGTTCTTATAGAGCCGCTCTGAAAGCATATAGTTTATAGCGAATAAAAGAAAGTTTGATGTGCCGATGAGGGCTCCGCTCCTCGACCTCCCCAAACTAGCAATTTGGATTACTAAAACCTATGAATGAGGATACGAAGTAGGTGAGGTACGAACCCTTTGCCTGAGGTACGAGGGCGAAAGCGCGAAACCGAGGTACGCCCCCCACCCAATAAGTAACTTAGGAGTTTTTTGAATCTGTTGTAAGTGAACTTGGAAGCTTTTATGATCCAGGTATGCCGGGTAAAGCGGGGCATATAATCCATTGAGCATTATTGCTCCAACCAAGCTAATGGGGGAAAGTGGTAGCGATAATTAAAACTTCATGGGGCAAGCGATAGCGATCAACAATCACCAACAAGGAGGGAAGCGATAGTGCTCAAGCACGCACCAAACCAAAGCAAGCACCCGGCCAGCAGCCTGCCTTCGCAGACACACTTCTTCTGTTGACTGATCCGGGCCCAGCAGCTTAAGAAACAAGCATATAATCCTGTTCTCTTTCTCTCTGGGTGCACCTCACAACATGATAGGTCGTTCATTGGCTGTTGTCATCCATCCGTTTTTCCGCCTCACCTCACGCTACCAGACTGCCCACTTAGGGAGGAAAAAACAAGAACTCATCGTCAAAAAAGACTCCTTCCTAATTGGTTACCCACCTCACATGATATGTTTTATTATTACTATTATTATTTATTGTCCCTCCTTCTTATTCTTCCTGCCTCCCCTCCCAACAATGTGAGCCTCTGGTTCTTGGGTGCAGAAGGCAAGGACTACGGCACGCTTGGCAAAATATTGTTTATCCGATAGAAACGCTCTAAAAGGATATAGTTACTAGAGAATAAAATCCGGTTTGACGTCCCAATGAGAGTTATGCCTCTGACTCATCAAAATAGCATTTTAATTAAAAAAACCCTAAGAATGATAAGGTTTTTTAAATCTGATGTAAGCGAACATGGGTACCTTAGCCGATCCGGGCCATAGATAAATGAAAATCTGATAATATATTTCAGCATGCCTTATAGACGTAATTATACAAGCGTTAATGGGACCTACCTGAATGCGGGGGGGTGGAAACAGGGCCTTCTAATCCAGGGTGGGTTCGTTCCCTCGTCGCCGTCGTTAGTTGTAAACTATATATTTAATCTCTCTTTATCGTCAAAATGTCCAGGGCGATAAAGTGAATGCACCTCACTCACTCACCATCACCAGTGTAATTGTAAATAAACAAGCTGTTGTAGATCTTGCTCTCTGGATCCGCCTTGGCATACAACATCTCTGGCGACATATCCCAGCCAGCAGCTCAAGAAACCGAAAAGCAGATAAGATACCTGTTTTCTCTTGGTGCACCTAACACTGCTACATCTGCTCCCTTTGGGAGGAAGAAAGAATGCCACTTTGTAGGTAAAAACCAGAGTTCATAATAAAAAAAAAGAATCCTTGCTAATAGACCTGTGTTATACTCGCCTAACCTCAACAACGCGTGCTATGGGTGGTCCCATAGGGCAAGGACTACGAAGGCTTGGCGTCAATGCTTGGGGAGATCCTGTTTATCTGAGAGAACCGCTCTGAAAGGGTATGGTTTATAGCGAATAAAATCCGGTTGGATGATCCGATGATGGATTTGCTTGGACTCCCCGAAATAGCATTTTAATTAACAATAACCCCCGAATGAGATAGAAAGCATGTTATATGCAGATCGATGCCAGTATTTCCCTGCCATATCTGTCTAACGTCCGAGGTATAGGGTAAACCCAACAAAAGGTCCCAAAGGTGGAGTCGGTCCCCCCAAGAATGGTAAAGTAAGGTTCCGAGTCCCAAGGCAGTTCCCGGGGCAGTTTTCCAAGTCTGATTTCAAAAGGCAAGTTTCCACCCAAATAGGAGGTCTGATGCAATGGTTCAAAAGGCTGTTTCCAAGGGAGGTTGTTCAAAGGTCTATTCCCAAGTCTGATTTCCGCAGCGGTTATACCAAAAGTCCCATCAAAGGCTTAAATTGCAGGTCCGAAGGTGTAGGTCTTCTGATGCATAGGTTAACTAGGGCTATTCCCCACTAAAGTCTGATTTCCAGTGGTTCTATTCAATTGTTGACCTAACTAACTCCCAAAACTTCCTTATTGCATTATATACGTGAATACACACAAACAAGCTAATCACACGCCCACTTCACACACACAACTCGTTCACATCGTCCACAACACAACACAACACCTTCGGTAACAGTTAAAACATGGATATGTGTAAAGTTCACCATCCTGGGATTGTTCCAGGAAGGGGGTAAAGGGGACCCCTCCCTGTTCAGTCTGTGTTGGCTGGTGCGGCAGGGTGAATGCGGACATAATATTGCGAAGGAAATGCATATTGCTAGGTTCGTTCATAGGTAATAGGGCTGGGGCGGCTTATTATAGGCGAATCCAAAAAAGAGCATGCATACTTGAGGGAGACAAAGAATCAGCCCGGACCCAGAAGGACGAGCACTTCGTAGCTCAGGCGCTCAACTTTTTTGCTCCAATCAATGAGCCCACATCTTATTTTAAGGAGTTTCAAAGGTCTATTCCCAAGTCTGATTCCCCAAGGCTATTCCCCCCAAGGGTAAGTTAATAGGGGGAACCAAGTAATAGTGGAAGGATGGTCCAATGAGGTATGAGTATGGCTAGGATCGTTAATAAGTTAAGGATCGGTCAGCAAGGGGTAGGCTGTCAAGGGCTGTCAAGTAAGGCAAGGTTTGGTCTGCAAGAAAGGGTAGGAAGGGAGGGTGAGTTAGTAAGGCAAGGGAAGGGGTAAGTTATGATAGGTGAGGTCAGAGGTTATAGAGTATATAAAGAGGTTGAAAGGCTTTAACATAATGGGTGCAGCTAAAACTCCTTCCTCTCCTGCAAATGGTTCACATCTTCCCATTTGTTAGTTGCAGCAGGTAATGCGAAAAAAGGTTGTTTCACCTCGCTCACACTCTGTGGGATGATTTGTTCTGGCTTGACTTGAATTTACTGTATTGCAAGTGCCGTAGTGTGTGCTTGTGCTGTTCCCTTGCTGTGTGCTGAGCAGTAAGCCGTTACCGGTCGCAACACGTCATGCATGATGTTTGTATCAAGTTCAGCATCTTGGGATTGTTCCAGGATAGTGGTTACGACCCACGTAAAGGGCTGCTGTTGCGGCTGTCATAATGGGGACTGAGTGCGGAAGGGCAAGGGTAGGAAGGCAAGGGTCTGATTGAAAGGGTAGGTAGGTATGAGGCTTTAGGGGTAATGTATGAGGGTAAGGAGGTCAAAGTCTGATTTCCAAGGCTGTAGGTCCCAAGGAAGGAGTGTATGGTTCCAATATCAATAAGTTGATGAGTTTCCCAAGGAGGCGTAGAAAGTTGGTATGGATGGGTTAAAGGTCCCACCAAGGAGGGCATAGACTTAGTTTCAGTATGTTTTCCCAAGGAGTATTTTCCCAAGGATGCATATAAAGGCAGTAAGTATTAGGCAGTAAGTCTGATTTTCAGGATGTTCCAAAGGGAGGGCAGAGGATTCTGAGGAAAGGCTATTTATTTCAAAGGCATTCAATATGGAGGGTAATTCATAGGGTCTAGGAATGTATAATTGCAAGGATCGTTCATAGTCTGATTTTCAGGATGTTCCCAAGGTGCGTAGCTCTTTCCCGACAGGGGAAGGAGTAAGTTTTATGAATTTACCAAGGGTAGTCCCAAGGCTGAGGGGAGAGTCTGTAGGGTGTAGGTATGAGTTTCCAAAGGATAGTCCCAACGATAGCATTATATATGTAAATATCCCACACACCGTGCATAATAACCACCTCCCTCACACACATGTTCGGTCCATCCATTCTGGATCCGTTTGTTGGTCCACTCATTTCGAAGACCTCCCTACCCCGGCATATTAGTCCCGCCGGGATGCTGCAGGTATAAAATGAAATTAATTGACTGGTCCTTCCTTCTTCGACAATATGTGTCCTGCCTGGGTGGTATCCTCCTTGCTTACGCGTACTGGGCCTTATGGGGAAAGCGGGAATGCAATAATAAGAGAATGCGGGACTGGGGAATCAGGGTAATCGGGGTAACACCTTTCTTGTAAGATGGTTCATCTTTGTAAGCGCTCATTATATAAGTTATAATACAACAATGGGCTATTCAAATGGGGATCTACTCAGCTGCTTGGCTTGGTTACTCCGATGGGCTTAGTTACTCAACTGGGATACTCAGCAGATACTTGGCCGAGGCCTACTACTCGGTTCGGAACAATGTAAGTAATAAGATGTGTTACAGACATTAATTAATTCACAAGAAGTTCATACAAAAGTCACATAGCTTATGCCAGAAGGTCAGCCCAGAGCCGGTGGTCAACGATAAGGAGGTGGGTTGTCATTGACAGGGGGTCGCTAATAAAGGAGGTGGGCATTTAGGGGATCATTCGTTCGATGAAGGAGGAAGGCAGGGTCAATAGCTTGCAAAAGGGGATAGGGTAGGGGCCCCCGTCAATCAGAAAAGATAGCTATATCTATGTAAGAAAAGATAAGATTAATAGGCTATATCATCACTTTTATAGCTCATCATATCCCACCAATAAGAGCTATATACAGCTCATTAAGTTGTATGGGGGCATATGGAGATCTTTCTTTCTTTTTCATTGCTCTGCCTGCTACGCTCTTTCCTGACACACTATCGCTATGCGCACACTGACACTACTGTTTGTTTATTGCTCTATAGATTCATTGCTCAGCCTGCTACGCTCATATATTCACTCTCGCTATCCGCTCTACATGGTGGAAGGATGATGAGGGGCATAGAACCACCGTAGTATGAGCCTAGAGCAGCCAATCATAGAAGTATACCTAGACCTAAACTCTACGGAACCATAGACCTATATACCCTACAGAGAACTCGAACTCACTTAACGCTATGGCGGAACAACATTTTAATGCTTATACCTGCTGGGCTGGACTGCTCGGTTGGGCTACTCAACTGTGGCTGCTGCGCTAATCAAAACTGCTGGGCTAATTGAATGGGATGGCTCGCTGGTCATTAATAATAGAGGGCTTGCTGCTTGCTGGGAGAAGGAATCCCGGCTTTATGCTTGCCGCTGAGCTTATCTCGCTTGCTTTCTAGATGGCGCGCTTACTTACGTGATGATTACTGCCCGACTGATTTCGACTGAATGCTGCTTGCTTCGAACTTCCCCCTGAGAATAAATTCCTGCCTGCTTAGAGAGACTTTATATCGGAGACCTTATCTCTGATCTATTGCTAACTGCCCTCTTGCTGCCCGTCATCTCGACCTACTGTTGTGATCTAGTATCTATCGACCTCCTAAAACTTACTTATCCCTATCGCCATAAGATCTTTTCAATCGCTGCCTGACCGAAGACCCCGTCGCTGCCTTCTTGTCCTGCAACCACTCATCACTCTATCTCGGGGAAAGAAGATAGATATTTCGCTCGTATAAGGCAAATCAACTAATGCAGAACAACCAATACAGATACACTGTGAGACCCTTATCGGGGTTTAAAATAGTGATAAAACCATTTTCGAATGAGTTTGAACGCTCACCCTCTCACTCGTTCAATTCCCAGTTTAATTGCTAAATGAAAGCTTACAAGTTACTCCCCACCAGTTCCACCAGTACCAGTACCGGTACCAGTCAAAGTCATGTCACACCCGGAGTATATTATTTTACGACCGACATAGTTTCTTTACCCTTACCATCATAGGATAGATCAATTTTACAGCTGTCATATTTCGTTCGTATAAGGCCAACCAACTAACGCAGAACACCCAATATATAAAGACACCGCTGGACCAACCTTATCGGCGCAGGATTGGGCGAATTACAGTGTATTCAAAATAAACACAGTTTCTTTATGTGATATATGTGAAGATCCACCCAGCGCATACGGCTGATCAGTGCGAGTTTCAAGTAGAGGCATCCGAGGCCCCTGCTCAACAGTTGCAGCCGGCGTCCACATCAGGCATACCCACCGCTCAGAACACGCAAGGTACAACAGGATGAGCCCTAGCTAGCTAGGTGTCACGTGACCAACAAGGATGCCCTAGCTCGGTGTCGGATATCTTTTATATGGGGATTTATGCCCGAGAACTATTTAAATAATCCACAAAAAAGTTTATGTGTCAGTGGTATGGACCTGGTGATCATGAAGATATAGTAGCTGCCCCAAGCACAGAGTAAACAGGAGGATATACACTGAAGATGAGTATGGGGATGTGCCAGTACGAGAGATAACCACATCACCACAGGACAAGAGGATAAGGGCCCATGTTACCGCATACTCGAGATAGAAGGAACAGCTCACATCCCAATAAAATATACTATGTAATAAACATATGCGGAGCCATAAGGTCATTGCAAATAGCTAGTTATCATTGCTGATACATAGCCCCAGGAGTACTTTTATTTTATCATTGCTGATTGCCAATAGGCATGGTCCCTGTCATAGCCAGCTGGTAATAGCCCATAGACAATAGTCAGAAGGCCCCTTTCATAAACACACTGCCACCAGAACCGACTGCGCTGGACCCTAACCGGGGTTCTACGGATGATACACTGGTTTCTACCTCACTTACCGATATATACTCTGTATACTACTCTATTTAACATACAGCACCTCACAGAGTATAGCAGACTCACACTGCCGCAGAGATAAATTAGAATAATATAGCATATATAATACAGGAGCTAAAGAGTTCATGCATAGCATGTTTATCTTGATCTCACTTGCTCTCTCTTTCACTTTATCAAAGGACCCGTTGATGCGGGTACTCAATGTTGCGCCCTATAAAAGGGTTCATGCACCACTAAGTTATGCTTTATGGCAGGCAGAACGGCTCTTAAAAACCAAGGAGGTTTTTCTTTCTGTAGCCAGGCAAGCTGTCCTATAAAAAGCCCTAGCTCTATAAATCAACCGTCCTTGGTTATCCCTAACGAAAGGTAGTCCAACTTCCACCCATAAAGGTATTAAGCAAGCCTCCTCACCTTGCACCTCTAACCTAAAACCATAACCAACGGGTTAAGGTCCCCACTACCCCCCGGTATTAGTCTTTACCTCGTTGGATAGAAGTGGGTTCGCTCTATCTATCTCGAATAAAAAACATAGATATATCTATCCCTCGTTCCCACCTATAGAATGAATGGGCCAGTACATATACGAGAGCCAGTTAAATAAGCCCGGACTATTCAGTACAGACAGGATAAAACCAGTGCCTGCCTTATGGATAGGGCGCTTCCTCAAATGGATGGGCTATGCTTTCCTTCCATTAGAATGCGTCCTACCTATAGAAGGCAAGCAAGAACCCAACCTATCGAAGACAAGCCCACTCTCTGGCCTATCCCCCCAAAGCATCTATCCCCCAAAGAAGATAGAATCTTTATTGCCCCAAACCCCATCAGAGTTATATAAACGTCTAGAAATACCTAATCCACCTGGGTATAACAATGGATGGGCAGGAAGGATATAAGGAAGGTATTCCCACCCAGTTGAACCTTTATTCCCAGCTTCCTCAGTTCCCGGGGCACCAATTGAACCAGCTTAATTAGTTGAAGGAACAGCGTTTCAAGCAATTGTTTAACTTTCCCAATAGAAGCAAAAAGAGCCCAGCGTCATGAGAACAAGCAGAATCGGCTTAATTCCTAGCAGCAGTTGAACCAGCTTCCCGACATCGTCATAATGAGTATTTCCAGCATACCCAGCATAATTATTATTCCAAATAGTAATCCCAGCATTCCCTCATTCCCAGAGTGGCATTTCAGATCATTTCTAGCAACAGCATTCCCAGCGTCAGTGGAACCGGTATTTCCATAAGCAGTTGAAGGAGCATTCTTACCTGGGTCATTTCCAGCATTACAAGTTCCGACATCAATTGAATAAGGAACCGCCCGAGCAGCAGTTGAGGCATAATTATTTACATAAGCTGTTGAAGGATCATAACCAGCCTTTTCATAAGCAACAGTTGAACTGTCTTTCCCATTCCCATAAGCACCAATTTTACTATATCTCGTTTATCTGGCACTACTGGGGCTTTGTATCTTCTTCCTGACGGAGATAATGAGAGACTCATACCTTGATCTGGATGTGATGATACCCGATTCCGATCCGATGGACCTGGGCGTGCAGTGCTGGGAGTTATTATTCTGGTGTGGGTGGTTTCCCTTTATTCGTGCTCTGGTTTCCATCTGCAGGTGCTGCTCGATCGGGAGTGTCCCGACTGAGATCCAAGGAAGGAGCCACTCTATCCAAATAAATAATAAGCCTGGCAAAGAAAGGGCAGACACTGAGTGAGGGCTCCATATTCTGGTGACAGGTTTGGTTTTCAGGTGTAAGGGAGGTACGAAGTATTGGCAGTTCTTGGTGTGCGGTTCTGTCCAGGCAGGTGTGTGTGGGATGTCGAACAGGGTTAGCGGTTTGATTCATCGGTCTACTTCGGACTGCTTCCTTTTACTAAAAAATGGATAGAACGAACGAAGCACCGGCCCGCTCCTCCCTTTCTGATTTATCTAGCTGGTTCCTTTCTATACTCCTATTTCCCTTCTGATAGAGTGCAAAAATATAAAAGCGTAACGCTCCGCATGAGCAAGAGAGATGGAAATAATAGAAGTAAGTCATGGAGCAAACGAATAATGGGTCAAAGGAACGGGACAAATATATAGGAGAGTATAGATACTAGACAGGAGACAAGGTAGAGGTTAGGGTGATAAGTTGAGTGGAGGGTGTTTATCGAGGCACGAAAGTGTTTAATTAATTTGAGGAGAGAGAGGGGTAACAGTTGGCTCAGCGAAGTAAGCTCCATCATCAGAACATCTAAGGGATTTATTTCCTTCCCCTGTCGGGAAAGAGCTACGCACCTTGTTTTCCGGTCATTATAGATGTAATTACGCTTTAGGCTCTCAGAATCGAGCGTACCCTAGCAGTTATAAGCACGCTGTTCGTCCTTTACTTTTTAATTCTGGCACCCACAAGACCAAGGCGGAGGGTGGGAATTAGTAAATAAATAAAGTTGACTATTAAAAAGTTGAGTTATCGAACCCGGTATGATTATGTCTCGAAAACCAGATACACACAATTTTTATTATAAAACGCGCCTCACCATATGAATAGTGAGTAGGCTCCTTACGTCGCCCCGTTTGGTAAGGTTTTTATATATCTTGATCGGAACCACTCCACAAACTCCCCACCGAGTGCCTTTTTTACGTGGAGATATTAAACTTATAACTACCCTGCCTCATTCACTACTTCAAGGTGGCCGGGCCAGCCTATCGAGCCTTGGCGGGAAGACGACCACTCCCCCTGGAACAGCCTTGAAAACAATCATTCTACCCCCTAGCAGAAGTAACAACCTGGGCACACTTACTATACATGCACAGCCAGTATTACTTGTACATAGGAAGGTCCTACAAAAATAGTCCCGTCAGCTATAACACTCAATGTAAGGTGGGAAGAACGACCAAGAAGGATAAAAAGAAGGTTCCGGAACAGAGTCAAGCAAGAATAATAAACAAAAGGCGGGTTACACCGATTGAAAGGAAGATTATACTTTGTTGTGGAATTGAAAAAGTATTGAAACTTATTATGATGCTGCCGGACGGAAGGAATAATGGCCACCAGGGGGAGGTTATTTAGGTGTAGCACTCATTACTAAAAAAAGGGAGGGTCCTCTCTATCTCTATCTCTATGGGAAGCCCTTACCTTACAAGGGACGAAGTTGGGGGCATTTTGGGTAAGGCACAGAGTATAAAAAAGGTGAAGGTCGGTAGCACAACTATAGTGTCGTACCTCAATTTCATTCTTTTTTTTCGCTATGATTTAAACCAAATCTATTTTGCTTTATTTCACATCCATATTTTCAGAGAGAGTGGTATCAAGGATAGAAGCACATTATCCAGTAAAGTGTGTAGCCGTATGGGAGGGAAATTAGGTGAGTTAGCCGCATGGGTCGTCTGATAGATAGGATAGGGATAACTCGCATTTTGGGAATCGAAACCAAGAGGCAGGCATGACGCAAAACAAAGTGCTACATTTCATGCTTTTAAGCTATCCTCCCTTACTATACCCCCTCTCCATCTATCCATCAATCACTCGATCTATCCATCCAAGTGAAGGAAGCTTCGTATTTAGACAAAATACTGTACATGCATGCGTTGATCAATATCTTTTTCATTATGGCTTTCACTCGTACCTTAGCTATGACATAGGGACGAGACAAAGAAATACTTTTGATGTGTCATGTGCCTTGTTCTTCGTTCGTATTGGAATTATCTATTAGCCACCTAAGCTTTATCTCTCTTGCGGGTAGGGGGTCGGCTTCGGTTCATCATCCTCCTTCCCTTACTCTTATAGCTATTTTTTTTCGCTGCTCCGTCCACGAACGGGAAAGTTTCATGTTGGTCTCTGCTCCCCCTGTTTACTATTTGAACAGCACTGTCGGATCCCAGTAATATCCATATAAGGATTGATTGGCATGAACCTTGAAGAGCTAATTTGGAAGGAAGGGTGAAGTGGACCACTGCCAATGAAACTTTGAAGGCCAACAATAAGTAGACCTATGAGCGAGCCTTGTCCGGCTGCTCACAAGCAGTGTAATTTAAAGCAGTGGACTTCAACTGCAACGTATAAGAACAATAAATCTTGTCCGGCTTATCAAAACGACTATAAGCAGGCAAATTCGGGGAACATTAACTATTCCTACCGGGCTACGGGGGGGATATATTGCAAGGGTGACTTACAGACTGTTGTTAATAAGTTTATGAAGACTTAAAAGAAGGAACTGAACGCTGGGGGAATCATGCGGGGAACGAGAGCATGAGCCTAGTCTTTTTATGTCAAATTATCCTCTGGTAAGGTGGCCTTGTCGTTTGAAGGTGGCCGTAAGGGTAAAAGCGGTAAATTGTAAAGTGAAAACGTAGCCTATCTGTGATAAGTTTGAAACGGGTACATTGAAAGTAACGCATCCATTGTTCCGATTGTTCCGAACCGTTCCCATCCCAGCTATGAAACAACAGGCATTGCTTTCTGGGATCAACTACTGGTGAGTGAGTGAAACAATTTGCTTTGATTCTGTAATATATTCCGTTTGGGTCAGGGGCTGGATAAAGAAGGACTGGGCTATTAAATCTGAAAGATGAAGAGAAAAAAATAATAGCTTAAGCCTTGTGATAAAGGTTCCGAAGAAGTGTGATCAGACAACTTCTCCATGCATGACAAGGTGCAAAAAAACTGAAGTTTAGTTGAATGGATATGTCCCCAGAATCAGAAGACGGCGTCCCGAGTTATTCAAAATAAGTCCATGCACACATGCCAGGTCTTGTACTCTTTTTCCCTTATAACTGTAACTCGGTATTCAAACCAAGCTATACTATTTTCATTTTAGAGCAACAGGCTCCGGCGAAAACAACATTTTTCCTTAAGAAGGTGGATCGTCGAAGACACATTTTCGTGCCAAGGCTTTATAGCCCACCCCACCTTTTGTTACTGAAATTCCCAGTTTGGATTGCTAAGTGGAACAGTCAAAGAAAAGCATTCTAGACGCTACCCTCTCACTCGTTAATTTCCCCACTTTAAGTAAGGCGAGGAAGAAGGAAGGGATAACCTTCTCGCTTGTCTGCTTGAAAAAGCACGCGAAGCACATGAAATCAAAACCGATTTTATTAGGCATTTTAGGAAGAAGCTCCAAATTCTCTCCGAGAGTTTATTAGGGTACCTCCTCCAGTGTATTAAAATGAAGTATGGTGGTAAGTATGCTGGGCGAGATGATGGTTCCGCTGCCCTATCTGGTACTGGAGTGACATCTCCATCTCGATCAGTATGTGCACCTAGATTCGAAACTGGCACCATCTCCGGCTAAGCCTATAAGCACATTTTGATTAGGGCATTGATCAAATGATATTGAGATCTCTATGCGCACCCACTGATATGAGGTAAACTGCCTTTGCCGGTGCTTGCTGATTCAACTGCTTTAACAAAAGAAGGTACTAACTCTCTAACCGGCTATTTACCTAGAAGGAATGCCAAAGGCTATGGAGAAATATATGGAACCGGACGACAAGGACTCGGAACTAGATAGATTGACTGGTTCAAAGCCAAAAGCGGGAACTGTTCGCTATGGATCTTTATCTGGGCGGGGTGCTACCTCCCTTGCTTCTTCCGTTGTTTCTACCTCCGTCCCTGATACTGTGGGTTATGGGTCTGGAACCACGCGAAGGGAAGCTGGCTCCGGCTCCGGATCAATTGCGAATGGAATAAACGGGGTATACCAACGACTAAGTCTACGAGTCTCATGGTAGCAGCTAGCAGGATCTCAGATATACCAATGTCTTGCACCCTTTGTAAAAAGCATCACACTCAGAAGTGAGTCAAAAGCCTTACTGAAGTCAACAAGGCAACAAACGATCTTCGAAGAATGATGCTGCGCCTCTTTGATGATGGCCTGAAGAGTAATAAGATAATAAATAGTCTCTATAGAGAAGGAACCATACACATTAGGAGATAACCATCAAGTTTGCATTAAATAAAAATAACAATATGTCCTCTTACATTTATACAAGTGGAGAGGGAACGACGTGACATAACCTCTTCCAATTTTTTTTTATTAATTATGAATACTAAAGTACTTTAATGTACTATATTAATGTAAAGTAAATTCTAATTAATAAAGAATGACCATTATTATTAATAACACTAACAGTTTTATGCTCTCCACGAAAACTTACTTGTCACTTAGCCCTCAGTCTCCACATCTTTAAGTGGTGGGATAACCATATGTAAAGAACAACGGCATAAAGTTTGGCGAAGGTGTGACCAATCATGATGCTCCTGTAGTTCTTAGGATTTGAACCGTCCCGGGACTTGAGAATGGGGTGGATAATATGTTGAGACAATGAAGAAGGAAAACTCGTGCAAACGCCATGGTTAAAAAGAGAAACAACATGAAAAAAGAAGGAAATGAATACCATGTTTCAAAAAGTGAGTTTGGAAACCTTCCTCACCGGCTGCTTTGCTAGAGTTGAGGATACGGACCTATCTTATGATATTACCAGGTTAAAAAGATAGTAGGAAGAGGGAGGGGAGGAGGGGCTAATGGTAGGAGATTGGCCCAGAACATCATAAAGCAAAGTGGTACGCTAAAACAAGGTAGGTGTTTGGATCAATATTGAAAAGAGGAGGGTTGTGTTCCTTGGGAAGGAGAGTATGCTATAAAGCTTTGGGGGAGTGGCCGAGAGCCGATAGGAGAGAATAATTAAGGATAAAATGAAAATGATGTAAGTGTGGTTGGCCACAGGGAGTGGGGGATTTACAAAAATATCTTTGATCCACGGAAGGAGAGATGGACCTACCAACACATAATCCACCATGCTAGCATCATCACCGTGTGGAACAAAAATGAACCTGCTAGAATCTCGATAGCACGGTAGGCCATCAATAAGTCAAAGTTCACGGGCTTCTCCCAACTTAAGAAGATGTCGCCCATAAGTTGTAATAGGCCGACTGCGTCTACTGAACTCCTTTGAAGGCCTCCTATATCACCACGGTCGAGCTCCTCTAGACAAGGGCTATCCTAAACAAAAAAAGATTATTAATGGGTGTCTGCATTGTCTTGTTCCAAGCATTGAAGTCGCCCAAAAGTATTACAATCCCCATAGAGGAGTACTTCGGATTGTTCGGATATAGTTCCAGGAAGGGGTCGACCATCCAAGTGTACTACAAAGCTCGAGGTAGTGGAAGGAAAGTAACAAACTGCTAAAGAAGTTTCTTTGGGAGTGGGAGAGCCTCTGAGAATCCAAACCCACATATACCTTGAATGCTCCTATGAGGCAATAACTTAGACTCTCGTCCGGATGGTGTCTTGGACGAGTCAAGTAACACCCCACAGAACCTCGAACTCCACATGATCGCTGAGTCTCGTATCTAACCGCTGACAACGAGTGATAACTAGTGACGTGATGGAGTCTTCTTACTCGACTGTGAGGAAAATAAGGTCTCTATAAGTGAGCACTTCTTGGAAAGTGCCAAGGGACGACCAAACAGAGCCATTGCTCATGACTACCTTCAATGATTTAAGCTTCTTTTTTTTTTACAAAGACATTTTTTAAGACTTGTTGAAATAAATTGGGGCGTGCTCATGATGAAAACCATGACTTTTCTTTTATAATTAATAGGCGAATCGGAACTTATAAACTGGAATCACGCTTACGGGTATAAACCGGGTCCTTATCATAATAGTAGGGGCGGTCATTCGAGAGATAGCCGCCGGGATGGATTACTCTCACACATTGCTTACTGTCGAAACAGAATAGAATAATTGTTTGTTGTCGCCCCCCCCATATCTATAGTAATTATATGGTTTAAATGGTCAATCTCCGTTGCTCTCCAGGCCCTCTTATGATTTAAGGTAGCACTTTAACCCTAAATAATAATAACAAGTCCTCAACCTTCTTATCCCTATCAACTGATAAGTTGAGTGCGTCAACGCTAACTCCAAAATATCCCTTGTTGCCATTCATATCACGTATGTAATAACGACCCATCGTCCAATACTAGTAGCTAATAGTGGGTAGCATTTTATTGGTATGATCCTGTGATGAGACTAATTTTTATAAAAAGTAGAGTGTAGTTTATAGGAGTAGTAGATAATGTTAGCATTGGTATGAATAGTAGGTAGTAGTATGATTTATAGGTAGGAGGCTAGCCTTTCTAGCGAGTAGGTAGGTAGTATTAATGGTGGTAGGTAGTCGATTGATAGCAGGTAGATTTGTTTCTTCAGAGATCATTGATTGTGCTCACTTACCAACTAAGGTCTATCATATTATAGTAACTCTGAAAACTTGATTGAGTTCCTTTATTATATATATGAAAATTCCGCTTGCTATAAATTCTGTAGATCTTCCCCCATAGAAACAAATCATTAATTACAGGAATCGGTCGATCTAAACCAATTTGCTGCTCCGCCCACTTTGTCCAATCCCACTGAAACGCCGCCCCTAGTGTGTCTTAACGCACCCAGCCCAACCTCGCCCTTATAATAAGAAGAGCAGATCCCTTTTGTTCCCGTCCCCAAGATCATTTGGCTTATTCTACAAAACATCATGTCATTTCCTTTCACGCATAGGAGAAAGGATCGATGGTGCTTAAGCAAAACCACTATACAACCAATTCGGTTGTTTTTCTTTCGGGATGATATATAGGACGAAATCTATTAATGCGAGCAAGCAGCGTAGGCGTACCCTGTTCACCCACTCGCTATACCTTAGTAACTAGGTTGCAACCTCTCAAGTTCGACCGGCCAGCTTCTTAACCAACCATGAGAGTGACTTAAGAGGTAATAAAATGTGTGGGACGGAGTTCCCTTTAGAATGTCCTATTTGTTCTCCGTTCCGGGCTTGGTAACGATTGTGAGTGCAAGAGGTGCATAGGAGGAGACTGCACCGAAAGCACGAGGTATTACTGAATGATCTGCCTACGCATCTACACAACTGATCCTGGTACTGGCGATTGCTTGAAGAGGCGCAATAGCTAGATCCTCCAGCTGATCCTTATCGGCATACGTACAGGGCTTATCCCAGAACATGCTAGAGTGGGTTTACCCCAACTACTATGAGCGTAGAGCGTACTTCCTCGTCGTTCCTACTACTCATTGGTGCTATCCGGTCCCTCTCCTTCTGACCCCTCCCTTTCTATTCATTTTAGCTGCCGAAGGCCTACTATTATTTAAGGGAGAACGATCAAGAAGTGAAAGGAAGAGGGCCTTATCTCAGGTATCTCGTTAGCCAGGGATGTAGAAAGCATCACTCATCTCCGATTTGCGGGGGGCTCCGCATTGTATTGTTAGGCAAAGGCTCTCTTTCTTAAGCGCATTACTTCAAAGAAGAAGCCCTTAACAGATTATCATCGGATTCTGGCCTGCATATAAACAGAGAGAAATCAACGATTTACTTCTATAATACATATATTTTCGCTCGACAACAGATCGGGGCGTATCTAGGTTTCGAGATGGATACTGGATCTTCCAAACATATAGGAATTTGAAAACCGGTAAATCTCGTGGGAAAAGGGACTGGTATGATTAACAAAAGCTAACTGATGATAGATTTAGATCCATAAGAGACGTGGGGAACAAATAAAGAAATAAAATGGATAAGCTCATATATAATGCAAACAAGTTACCGCACCTATAAAGGCGCTTTATTCCGGTGGATCCGCCCGCTAATGACTACCATCTAAAGCCCCTCCGTTGGGGGCAGGCACTAAGTAATATATGGTATACCCGGACTGAGTGCCTGCTCTAAACCAGGTATTCAAATTATTAATCAAAATCGTCTGGCGATAAGGAAGGCTAAATGGGTATGCCCATAACCGACATGACTCATCCTATGTCATAAGGTGGGGACTATGATTGGAAGCAATGCTTGGCAGTGTTTCCAGAGCGCTAAAATAGCGATCCAATTTCTTTTTCCCGGCGGCATCCACCAGGAAGGCAGGAAGTAAATATAAGCGAGATAGATCTCCTCAGGCAAGCATAAAGAGATCGATCAGCAGGCAGGAAGGTGTAAGCGGTAAGCTAAGGTATAGGTCTTTCCCATCTAGCTAGTCATCAATTGAAATGGCCCAATAGATGGATGGGAAATTAAGTACATAAGGGTAGCCTATAGTGGCCTTATCCAGGTAGTAATAGTTAGAGTTCAAACGCGTATAAAAGTGGTAATTTAAATACTGAAAGGTTAAATCTAAGTTAAGGTCAAATTACTACCCCTTCATAGAGCGCTTGCTCGTACCTGGTAAATTAGCTAGTGAAAGGAAAGGGTTGCCTATCAAGATGAGATGGAGGGTCCTTATTTAATAGGAACACACTGTGCTACGACGGGTCAGGCCGGAAGAAAGAATAAGAATGGCTGAAAGGCACTGAACTGCGATGGTTTCCCGGAGGGACTCGACCGAGAGGAAGAGGGGGACAATAAATGTTTCTGGCAAGCGAACTGCAACGGTTTTTGTGCTTACAATGAATCCTTCTGCTGATGCTGCTGGCCGGAAAGGTGCGGCCAGAGGGGACGGATGAAGTAGCCCCCAGCGTGAGGTGTACTCATTCCCCCTAACTACTCCACACATTCCAATTACCACAGATGATCAGAGATGGATCACATACCCTTGCTTACGTATACGGAATAAAGGGTTACTGCAGCACTGACATATGTAGAACATACGCTCCTACAGCAACAGCACATAGAGCACCTGGCATAGTACCTATACATTGAAATATATACTGACCATATAACAGTCACTTATATAGCTGCGCATAGAGCATCTCACATAGCCTTACTGCTCCACACATGAGATATCATACGCCGCATAGCCACAGTCCATTGCCAGAAGGTCCATGCCGATAGCCCTAGTAAGTGCCCATCATTGTAACAAAGTTACATAGCCAATAGCCTCATTGCTGATAGCCGCTAGTCATAGCCCAGTTCATTGCCGAAAGTAGGTTGATCAGAGCAGTTGTTATAGACACGTTTTAAATTGCCAGTCATTGCTGGGCTCATTGGCTGGGGAAGACTCCTCCAGTTCCTCCTCCAACTCCTACTCGATCGGTTTCCTCTTTGGGGAGGCAGACTCATAAATAAATTACATCACTCAAATCAATCAACAAAATAGGTCTAGAGATAATATATCGGGATAGAAGCAATCGGGCAGTTATAAATCAATCATATCTCGGGTGTATCAGTTTCCTCCTTCAGTCTCCTTCCTAGCAGGCTTCCCCTTCTTTCTAGGGGGTTAGATCGCGTTAAAGAAGCCAAACGTTCCCTGTTCAGTGTGTGCTGGCATCATTGGTGATGGTAAAAGTGTACTTTTGGTGAACGTCCCTAGGTCTTGGTGGGATGTCAAGCCAGGTGGATAAAAAATGGCCTTAGGGCTCTAAAAATAAAAAAAAACGTAATTACATAGAGAAAGAATGACCAGCAGCCAGGATTGACCTTGTATATGATTTAAAGTAGTGACCGATCACATCACTAAATACACATAACTAAATGAAATTAATTTCATTCGCATCGATTCAATATCGATTTGGTTCTCTTTCTTTAGATTAGACATGATCATTATGATTGCCGAGAGAGATAGAATGGTAAGTTCGGATCCAGCAGGGGTGCCGCCGGAGTAGGAATAGAGCGAGAACGATTGATTGATGAGAGATTTCTTTATTGACGGCCTACATCTTTGGGGTGCCGGGTTGCCCAAAGGACGACGGCCAACAAACAAATTTTATGCCCTAACGGGGACGTGGTGGGAAAATGAAATAAACCGAACCTTCGAACTGATCGATCTATCTTGAAACCTGTATCTCTATTCTTGCTACCCCTTCCGACGATGAACTTTATTGGGATGGATCTTTATACAATTTTAAGCCCACGGATAGAGTCCTGCGAGGGTTTCGTGTCCGGCGGGCCCAACTATACTACACTTGCAGGGACGGACCCACCGATCGAACCATCCGACTACCCTGCCTGTATGCTTTCTGCCTTGCTTTACTTTCGATGAAGTGGTCGTATGAGGCCACGTTTAATAAGTATTTTCATTACCAGGTTCGCGAGTTCCTTCCTCTCCGTGACAGCCGGCTATGACAAGATATATGATCTAGCATTACTTGATTGCTTGCGGATGGATGGGTCAATTTTATTGGAGAATGGAGGGATGATGGAAAGAAGGAGGAGGCATGAAGGAAAGACAGATGGTGTATAACTACTTTAGGTGGATAAGTTGGGATAGGAAGGGATGCTACCGGCTATAGGTCCAGATATGGATAAAAAGGATCCACAACTAGCTACGCTGCTTCTGGGTATAAATATGGTGGTTCTACCTTTGCTTTAGGCACCTTTGCCTTTGCTTAACCAACTGCTTCAATGGCGGGATCTTGAACCTTATAAGGAAGCATATGGCTATGCCTATGCAGGTGGTTTTTACTACGGATGCTTACTTAGGTGCTCCAGGTGATACTGGATATGGTACTGGTATATGGATATGCTGCTGGATATGCTTCTATATATGATCTACTAGTGGTTTTTTTGAATGGATCAACAGGATCACTTGCTTAATCGACTAGATCAACTCCAACTGGACTGGTTAATATGCTGCTAGATATGCTATTGTATACGCTGTAGATGGTGCTGGATCAACAGGATCAATTGTGCATAATCTGCCAGGGGTGCTGGATCTACTGGTACTGGATAATATGGGTATAGTACGCTGGTGGTATGGCTTTTTATGGTTCCACTGGCAATGGTTCTGGTCATTCTTTATATGTGTCATTACATAGAGAAGGAAATAAGTTATCAAGGCTGACACTTTATTCTAAGTAAATTATCTGGTAGGACTTAGCCGCGAGCTCGTATGCCGTCGGTAACCAGAGATATAATAATAAAGAGAAAACATAACCCTGGTAAGTCTTTCAATAGTCTCTGTTTTTACAAGGGATCTCTTTAACCTTCCCTTTTCTTTTGTCATTTTATTAAAAAACTATGTATACTAGGTTTTCTGTCTTGAGACGGAGGAGATTACCCCTAAACAGCCTTTGATGTAGGGTAGGTAGGGCCAACCTTTGTTAAGGATAGGTGCAAATACAACCTTATTTCTTATTTAAAGCTGCCGTTCCAATAAAATCCCCCTTAAAGATGGCGGCCTTTTTCCCCCCTCAGACTCAGACCCGATCACTAGTCTACAGTCAATTAGATAAGTTCTCATTACTTACGATGCAGTACTCCTTTTTTTTCGAAGGTGCAATTAGCTTTTTATTTTCCCTTATTATCTATTCCCACCCAACTGGGCCCTAAACAAATAGAGGACAAAAGAGTTTCGTTCAACAAACCTGGTTAGCAAGCGTTTGGTGTTTCTCCGGTTATACCTTCGTTTGAAGGTTTCGCATAATCGCTGCTTACTTAAAAGCCTGTAAATTCATCTGCCTCATTTAACTCTCAAGCCTTCCGAACCCGCGCCGCCATCTGCCTGTCGGGCGAATGACCTTCACTCTTCCACTCCTTCTGGACTTTAGACTTGTGCCCGTCACAAAACATTATTGATATAAGCCCCCCTCAACCCTTAAACCCATAACCTGGCTCTAAAGCTAAGTCCTACCAACCCCACAACCTAACCAAGGTCTTCCTGCAATAGAAAATATCCTTCCAGCTTGGGTATTACTGCTTGGGTATTACTGCTAGTCCTATAGATTGGGTACCCGATAGTGAAAGATATCGCTGTCAGTTCTTTATTAAGTGCTTAATTCCTTAAGTAATTATCTAACTGCTTCCTGCCGGTCTCGCATTACTATTGTATAGCTCTTCCTTTTTAGATTCTATATAGATAGATAATTTCTAATATTGTATACAAAGATATATCTTACTTATGAGTAAATAAACCTCCCTATCTATTATGAAGATTGGATCATAGCAACCCCCCCCCAAAAAAAACCTATTCCTTTCCCTCTAAGTCCCGAGAATCATCCATAATCTTGATTCCACTTACCACTCGACCTACAAACCACCCTACTTCGGATAAGCTTACATGTAATTAAAGGTACCGTACCACGGCCGATCGAAAATGTGATTATCCCAAACATCCTAACCAGGGTTTAAAACGAGGAACTCTGAGGATACGTATATCGAAACATCCCCACCAACAGCAGCTCCCTCAAGTAGACTCATTTATCATAGCATACTTAATATATCCCGCATAACAGAAAAGACAATCCACACACCGCTCGCTGCTTGCCCTCCCTTCACTCCGCTCTCCACTCTATTCATCCTATACTCCTTCATCTTATAAGCAGGCTTTTACCCACTTACTGCTCTCAGATGGAGGAACCTATATCGTAACATATCTGGTTACCTACCTATTTACCTAATTATTGCTTTACCCACAACCTATTCTTCGTCTCATCGCTAGTAATCAATCATTGCTCTCGACTGGTGTTCTCGCTCTTCCCTTGTCCCCCTTTTTGCCCTTCCATTCATTCTTATCTAGTACTTTGTTTATTTGTATTCCCTTAATTCATTGTGTACTTTGCCTTTATTCCTATATTCATCCATTCTTCACTTAATATTAATTCTTCGCTCTATTCATTTCTTTTTATTCTTTCTTATTATTAATTGTTTCTTATTTTTGACCGGCGGGGGGATGTTGATACTTTGAACTTCCTGACCTTTACCTTTATTCCTTTACCTTGCTCCTTTACTTTGACTTGACACGATGTGATCCGAGTAACCCAGGGATTGGGTGTGTTTGTTCGTTCGCTGTGGGGAGTTCATATTATGGTTATTCTGGTGGTTTTCGTTTATTTGGGCTGGGTTGAGCTAACTTAAAAAGAAATTTGGATGCGCGATGTGGCTCGGTAGCTAAGTAGAATAGCTGTTGAAAGGGAACAGCTTAAAACACCACTTCAAGTTGAGTGAGATAGCTTATAGGAAAGCACCTTACTAAAGCTGGGTTAACTGACGGAGCAATTATTAGAAAAGTTATAAAATTATAGCCATCTGAGTAACACCTTGCAAGGTCAACCCTAGTCACTCTCGGCGATTTATAGGCATAAACCCAATGAGCATGCATCATCACGGCGTCCAGTATTTCTTTCTGGGTTAATCAAGAGATTCAGCAAATAAATATCACAAGTTAGGACGGAGGGATCTAAAGACATAAGGAGGGCTAGGTATTCCTATATGAATTCTACACTTTCCAAGTTCTTATCCAAGGAATTCCTCATGCGGTGGTCGTTCCCCATATTTTCTTTGTTCTCCATGTGGTGGATCCTCTAGGAACTAATTCTCCTAGGTATGCTGCTCGTGCTGCTTCTCTAGCTAACTTTGCTTATGCTTGTGCTGATAATGCTGCTGGTTCGAATGATGCCGGGAATTATGCCTTGATTGCTGCTACTGGTAATGACCATGCTCGAATGACCGTGTGCAAATTAGCCTTCTTATTCTGGACTAGCAGCCTCCTGCCATAGGCCCCGCCTTGAGATACACTTGCTTTACTCCCTGGTATTAGCCGGTCTCATCAGTCTTCGCCCTACACTTATACGGACGGTTTGGACTTCCGCTCTAGTCCCTTCCTGGTCCCATGTTCTACTCCCTAGAGTCTCTCTCTATTTTAGATCTATTATCTATTGCTGCTCTACGGAGCTTGATTGATGCCACCCCGATGAACAATGAGTCTTATTCCCCTGTTCTCGTTCTGGAATAAGCAAGCCAATGGGGAATAATAATTCCTGGTCTCGATATGGTTTCCCCATTATTATTAAATAGAGAGGTCTAGCCCGGTCTCTCATGGATTGTTGATAAGCCACTGCTGTTGGGGCATACTCTTCAATATCCATAAATCCAATCCCAATAGGTTACTCCTGTGATCCCAATGCGTCAAAGCTTAATAAAATCAAGACCACAATGACTCTTGCCTTAGCAGATATAGCCGCTATGTAGACGTTTACTTTGTCCTTGTGTGTTCCCAGCTCTCCATGATGATATCACCATATCTACGTTCTTGCCGTGAAGCTGTGCCATAATACTGCGCTTGAACCATACTCCGTTCGTTTGCTGCTTGGCCTACTTAGGATGGAAGCCCGTGTCTTAATGATGATGGGAATGCAGCTGGTTCAACTGCTCAAGGGAATGCCACTAAATAAGGTAAGCCTTAGTCCCTCCTGGTTATTATATGGGACTCTTCTCTGGGAAAGCGCATACCCGTTGTTGTACACCCATCCATATTTCCAAATTACATCTCGTTTATTCTCTCCGCCATGATTCCTATTCCTTTAGTGATGAGTAAGTCATTGGGATAGCGCAAATAACTAGGGAATTCAGGATCTCCATAATCTCCTAGTCTTGGCGTGGCGAAGAGGTCTCTCTCGTAGCTGGTGGGTTCGGTAGTATTCTCCCCAATGAGGTCTGGTGTTTATGTGAGTAAAGCCAACTATTTGAATCTGGGGCTTGTATCGCTGGCATACCCCACTCCCATTGTATGAGCTTAGCAGCTATAGCGAATCTATGCTTATGGTGTACCCATTCTATTGAGCATGAAGATAGATAGAATCAACACTTGCATGAATTAAATAAAGCACCTGGGGTGCTCAACCTTCCGCATGAGTGTGCAGGTGAGGTGTGTGATGGAGCATGGCGGTCTTATAATTGTATGTAGAGAAGCTTTACCTCTTATTTATAGGTCCGATGAATCCCCCCAGGGATATAAAATGGATATTCTATTTAGTTATAATGGCATTTCAGGAAGTTTATATCTGGCTAGGGTATGCCCCACCCTTTACCATGTCCATATAGCTAGTGGATAGGACTGATGAGGTTCAACGATATGTCTGGCACTAACGAGGTGAAACCCGATATGGCACCATGAGTAGGTTCCACTCCGTACCAATATAGGGATTGGTCTGTCCCATTACCTACCGCCCACTACCTACCGCATAGAGATAGACCATGATCTACAACCCGCCTAATAGGGTCAACACTATTAGAACCGCCGAATAATAGGGGGCATCACCATGAGGTTAAACTACTGCTATCTCTGAAATATGCTTTGGCATGCACTCTAGGGGAATTGACAAGGGAAATAAAAAGAAAAAGAGATCCAAATATACAAGATCGCATCGAGACGTTGCTAGACCCTTTCCCGTTTTGCTTAGAGGAAGGAGAACTAAGTTCCCCATTTGGTTGGGTTGGGATTCAAAGATCCTGTCATTTTTCATTTTGCTTTTTAACATCCTCATTTTGATCGGTCCGAGGATACATTCTCCTCCTCTCATCTGGAATCTAAAATGGATATTTTATGAACTATAATTGTTAACCTATGATTGATATCACCATAAATATGTGTTACTTTTACTATTTGGTTAATATATGATGTTGGCATAGAAAAGCTGTCCTAGAACCACATCTTTTCAATTCTACTTATTTATATGGGGCCTATTTGTTGGGACTACGCTCCTACTACACCTAGAGTTTATGCTATGCCAGTTACAGTGTCACCTGGTTCTCTGAGGATCTTCACCAGTGGTGATGCCTACGTGAGCATGTTCACATATGGTGATATCGCGTATAGACTTGGCTCCTAGATTGGCATTTTCCTAGAATCTAGCCCCACTAGCTCTATGGAGGAGCTGTGCTGCCGCCGGAGCAGCTGTAGTGCGGGACTCCTCTATGTAGTGCGAGTTCAATATATACTACTCTTTATTTAACTCTTGATCTTATTTCTATAACGACTACAGGCCCGGGGCGGCTACCCTCTCGCCTGCCGTCTCCAACTCTGAGGTAGGTTGCAAGTTCTGCTGTAGTTACTGCTCTTGAAATGCCTTAGCTCTATTGGAACTTTAGTTCAGAATGAATAGGCCCACTCCGGTACTAAAATAAGAAAGAAACTATTATGTCTCCAAATCTTTCAAAAGATAAATATTGTTGAACAACTTAAAATGAAACGGACAAGGTCAACGTAGATATGCGAGTATATAAGTATATATGGTACCAATGTCTGTCTTCTAAACCCTATTATTTTATCCTTCTTACATTGTTAGACATTGTAGGTCTGGCTGCAATGGCAAGGTCTCCCAGGTTAGGTATCCAGGCAGGCTGTCGCTCATTCTTATTCTATGCACTTAGTAGTAGGACATCTATATTATGGATAACTTAAAGCTAAGACGGCAAGCAAGAGTAGTATAAAGCAAGTACAAGTACTTACTCTACAGACTAATTTAACTCCATTATTGATGACCTCGGATATAGTTTTAGCACCGGTGTATTCCCCCGTATTTATCCTGGTTTTGTCCAAGTATCCCGTGGTGTTTAGTCCCCCGAGTAACTTACTGGGAAACCACTAGCTATCCCGCGAAAGCACCGCACTTTGCTCTTACTCACCTGGTGGGGTACTGGTACTACTTACATTATTTATTATCTATTCTGGGCATGTGTGGAACAAATTATATGGGTCATACGCCTCATTGACAAACACCCGTGATACCACTTATGCCAGGGCTCTTTGCCGCTACTCAATCCAGGGAGGTGGCTATATGTTGGTAATCCACCAAGAGTTGATCCTCAGGAGGTGCCAATTACCGCTAGCCTATAGGATAAGGCCATGTTGTATACCGGAGTAACATACTCGCGTCACCTTAAAACATAAAACATACACCACATTGGACGGGGCCTGGTTAGTGAGTGAGGCACAGCAGGTTAGACAATATATGGTACTCGATGCCAATCAAGAGGCAATCCACTATATGTTGGTACTTGATGCTGTCAATACAGGTTTTGATCACAGGGTCTGATTAAATTGATGCCAGCCAGTTTTCAATCAATTATTGAAATACCGTGCTCGACTTATAATGGAAATGCCCATGTAATGACCTTTTCGAATGCTGATGGGAATGAATGCTAGGAATTATGCTTATTGGAAGGAAAGCCTCTGTCTCTAGTGAAGAGGTAGCTACCCCGCCATAGTGTGGGAACGCATTATATATATAATTAATTACTTAATGGGAAATTAACTAAAGAAAGGTGGCATTGTTAGGTGAAAGAAAGCATAAAATAAGATCTCCCCCCTCCTTCTAAAATTATCTCCCCACCCGCCTGATTGGATGGAAGGACCAATTATCCCCCCCGCATTATCTCCAATTCGCTTAAGGCACCTACCTAGGCCACATAAAACCATGCCCAGGAAGGTTTCAGTCCGCATTCTACATATTAATAAGTACCCTTTTAGTTCAATATGCATTCACGCATTCCCCATCCACGCCCCGCATACCCGCGATTCCCCCCGCATTCTAGCATTGCCTTATTCCCAATTAAACCCATTCTACCGCTTTGAAAAAAAAAGGACCAGTAGGGCAACACTGCAGGATATCAGCCTTTTAACCCTTTGCTTAGAACAGCAGCTGTTGAAAGAAAGAGGAGGAGCCCTGTTTTCAAATGAAATAATAGATTAGATAATATATAAGGCATTATATTAATTTAGGGAGGGAGATCTCCTAATTGAAAGGGTTTCATTTGGGTTTTCCCAATTAAGAAATCCGAATTTACATGGACCTTATATGGAAGGGAAGTGAACAAATTTCCCTATCTTTTCTTCCACGCCTGAGTTTACCTGGTACTAGCAGCTTGGGGAATTTCCCATGAAAGATCAGGGCAGCAGATCAGTTTTACTAGAGATACCGAAGAATAACGAAATAGATGAATGGAGAAAAAAACACGTATCTAATCCATCTGTTTCGAACGCCTGAGAAGTACTTACCTCTAATCTCATTCCTTACACCCATTTTATCTGCTACAGGGTCTTTCCGTCCACCATCGAGAGGTGGAATAGGACTGGCCATGGGCTAGACATTTAGGAGCATTATACTCATTATGTGGTTGCACATTCCCATTATGTACTTACTATGGATGGGAGCCCGCCCTGCCTCATATGCAGGATTTAACTTCCGGGTGGTAAAAATACCGAACCCTTACTTACACTCGAGGTAAAATCCACGGATCGGGGTGAATTCGACCTTCTTTCTTTCCCATTAATTTATTGGGGTTTTTCAGGTATGCCCGCATTCCAGATTATCCAGATGCTTACGCTGGATGGAATGCCCTTAGCAGTTTTGGCCCTTATGTATCCGTAGTTGGGATTTGTATTTATTCGTGGCCTATCAAGCTATCCTTCCTACTATGTTAACCTGGCCCTCCTCCAGATAATTACCTCCAGTCACGAACGACTGTGCCATTCATAGTAATGTTTTCCGAACACGCATCGACGAGTTTACTCAGAGATAGGGGACAGATCTATTCCAGTATGGCGAGCGTAACTGGGATCAATCGGTGATAAACCGTGAGGGAACTTTGACGGGGTATACTTATTATGTATGGGACCCACTCGGTTCGAGAGCCTTGCTGAGAGATACAAGGATAGTAAGCCTGCTGCCTAGCAACAGTCTAGCTGCAGCAGGACCTATCCAAATGACCTCAAAGCCTAAGCTTTTGAGCCAGCCAAAGAGGGGCGGGGGGGATAAAGATCATATGTCTACATAAATGAACAAGAATAAATACACATCATATCATACCTTGAATCATGATGCAGGCCTCCTCCGACTTCCTTGCCCCAATCCTTCCTTGACTAATATACAACTTATTTCAAAAATGGCTTGAAAATACACTAGAGAATCCACTATTATAAAAATACAACCCAAGAGTATCCCTTTATCTAATGAAAAGGCCTAAATATATAGATGGATGGTAAAGGTGAGAGGATGAATGTAGACTCCTAGGGACAAGTAAACTCGAGTTAGGTTTGAGAGTTCCAAGTCCAAGATGAGTTGGAATCTAGTCATGAAGGTAATCATCTCGAAACAAATCCAAAACCATGTGGAAGTTTACCATTGCTCCCAAGCTATAGTGCAACAAGGGATGGCAAAAGGGCCATCGCTCCCTGATCGAGGGTAAGAAGTGATGGTGCTACTTGATCCCAGTTTTTTATACACAGCATTGAAGTTAGTCCCAATGAATGCTATCGTGAGCTGAGAGAATAAATAAACTCCGTTACCCACCCCTCACTGCCTGCCCGCAATCAATCCGGCCCGCAATCAAATGAAGAGGTCGCACGGCAACGTATCTGAACCAACCATGTATCTATCGTCACTATGTCTAGTTGTTGCAGCAGGTAGGTGCAATCCACAGATTGTTCCGTAGCGCTCAGCTTTTATCGGCAATTATTACCCAGGCGGGTAGGATAATTATTGTTCCGTACTGTGCATCTTTAATTGGCTATTCCTTCCGACGGGTAGGTGGGATTGGGACGACAGGTGATACAGGATTGAACTGGTTGGCCTGGACAGGTGGGTGGGACAGGTGTGACTGAACTGGTTGGCCTGATGGGACTGTTGATACTGGACAGTTGGAATGGGACTGATGGTCCTTTGGTGTAATGGTGGGAGGTCCCTAGGTCTTTGTGTACTGGTTGTTGTAGGCCCTCTCTGTTGATGGTTTTTAGGTGGGCTTGGCGGGCTTTTAGTGTTACCAAAAAATAGTAAACTAGGAAGGGTTAGTTAGGCTAGGCCACTAATCAAAGTATCTCTCTTATAAGTCCAAATTGATTACTGGTTTAGTTATCGAGCAGTGCACCTCCTAGTGTACTTATTATTATTCCGGGGTTAATCACGGACTTTCAGAAGTAATTAGATAGCTCGCGGCGGTGCCTGCTTCTCAGTCTTACAATGCTGGTGCAGCAGATCCTATAGCTTACCAGCCCTTAGAATGAGTATGCCCTGTTTGCTCCCGGCGAACAACTTTATTGGCCACATCCCGCACTCTCATAGCGAGAGCCTTGGCCCATTATCTTACAGGCAACGCTCAACAAAGTTAGTTATTGGACGCACGCCACCCACCCGCCCAAAAAAACCTACTCGATGACAAGCATAGCTTTGATAGCTTTATTTGCCTGAAGTAATTAAGGATACGGCGTTTAAAGAATGATTTAATCACGCTACCCTATCGAGCCACCATACCCGACTGATATAGGAAGGATAAGGAAGGCCCCCCCTCCCGGGCATAAGCGCCCTCTTGCTACCCATATGCGAGGCCCGCCCTTAGCCGTCGCCCGCCTTCCCCAACTACTCCTGTGCGTGGGACCTCCTCGCCGCAGGGGATCGATCCACCTGTAGCGTTCGTGATCTCCTCAACTGTGTATCGAAGGGCGAGGCAGCACAGCCAGGGGTTGTCACGTCCAGTATGTCCCTTCTTCCCGACATGCTACGGTGCCCAGGGTAGTTCCCATAGAGCGAGTCGAGTCCGTATCGACGCGGAGCAACTAATAACTGTAGCGTTCGGATAGAATCCATCTACTCGGCGATTCATCCGGTGACTTCACGGTCGCCAGCCCCAAGAAGCATCAAAATTGAAGATAATATTATAGAATCAAGTGCTTGTCAATGAATGGGCTTCCCAGGTCTCTTATTCTACGACGATAGGTATTACTGATGCTGCATAGCGAGCGCTGCTCCAGATCCCCCTCCCTACTTCCCATATTGGTGTGGGCTCAGATATATCGTTTCTTTGTGTAGGTAATTTGTGTAGGTTATACCTTCGCAGAGCTCAGTTAAGACCTTTCAGGACCTACAAGCAGGTTCGCTGTTCAATAAGGTGCGAGCCTCTCCTATTCATGGAGGGTGTTTCGCTATTTCGCTATCTAGAGTCCTCCGTCCCATATTCCCGGCCACTATAAGCATTTGTAGCGAGCAATCGAATGATACCTGAACCCACCTAAGTGAGGGATAGTGAATAACAGCCCAGAATGCGAGAAGATCACTTTAGGCTTT
>Ga0233336_1000015_pt1 | contig 29641 bp, 18 predicted proteins | sample GEONDECOMP225_FD_183636 | JGI IMG/M metagenome (GOLD analysis project Ga0233336, IMG submission 183636) | Leaf litter microbial communities from Shasta-Trinity National Forest, California, United States - GEON-DECOMP-225 | ecosystem: Environmental > Terrestrial > Plant litter > Unclassified...
TCTCGATGATTTGTCGTAGCGCCCTATCGGACGATGAGCAGCGTATCCCTTATTGGACGAAATGTGTGGGATTACCACTACTCTATATTTATTATTTGTCATCAATAAAACAGAAACTTATTTATTTAATTGCAAACATAGATGAAACGGTGCTATGACAACAGGACTTTGGGCGTAAATGTCCTATTGTTTACCTCCTGTCTATGACCGGCTGGCAATGGCTGTTCTGATTGGCGATGACCTCCTGTCTCTGGCTCATGGGTGCGCAATTGGGAAGTTAAGTCAAGCAGTCCTCTGCTCGGCGGCTATTGCAAATAGGGTAGTGCTTGCTGTTGTGCATTCCGACTCTGCTGTCCTTGCTTGGCTGATTCCTTCTATTTCACTTGATAATTCTGTTCTGTTGATGAAGGCAAAAGGTTTTAGGTTAAAGGCTGAAAGTTACTGATGACTGCCCAATTATATGATTCATTACAGCAGCTAGACAATCTTGGTTGGAAGGAAGCGCTTGCTTGGGCTGACTGGTTCAAGGTGAAATGCTTTAAAAGTAATTATTCTGTAATAAAACCTCACTTTTTCATTGAAGTTCGCTGATCATACGCAATTCAAAAAGAGGTTTCCGGCGGGCTAAAAAGGACTTCTAATCTTTTTAAACTAAACGCTGGTACTTGGTTGTATAATCTCTCAGTCCACTAGTGGCTGTAATTGCCTTTTTCACTTCATATGCTTTTAATGTGGACTTTATATATATAGTGCTATGTTTGGCAAAGGAGAGTCAGGTAACAACTGTATCTTGTGATTTTTCCCTATTAGGTGGGTAGCCCTTTATACTCTCGAAATGCTTCTATGTATGCCTAAAGCTTCTACTATTGGTGTTTCTGGAGACTACTTTACTTCTACCGATTCATCTCCTTGTTGATTTGTCACAAGAAAAGCAAGAAAAACTTCCTACTTTGCTGTTCACTGCGCATAGTTCCTTCTCGGGGTATGGGACCTCACTCACTATATTGGGCCTGCTGAAAACAATGGGGTCATTCCTCTTGTTATTCTGCAATAGCGCTATACCTTAAACTATAGCCTTAACCCCAGCTGTGGTTGGACAAGAAGTAGACCCCCAAAAAAAATTAATATCTGCGTTTTAACCGCCATGGATACGTCCTTGCCTACAGACACAACCAGTTGTTTAGCCATTGAATACAAGCCAGCATGGACTCTTGGATCTAATCTTGGACATCTAGTGAACTACCACCTGTAAATTATAGGAAACGCCCTTAAAGGTTATAGTTCAGAAAATAGAAAATCCATTTGAGTTTCCCAATGAGCTATGTATACTCCGTCCAGTCATGAGCCAAATAGAAATGCCGGGTAGGTTTCGATCCATCAATACAAGTAGTTATGCCGGGGGTATATGGAAGAGTCAGTGTTGCCAGTACTCAACAAGAGTCGGTCCCAAGAGTGGTGCCAGGGAGGTAATGCACTCAATCCCAGGGATCTTCGCCAAGAGTAGAGCCAGATAGGGAGGGGTAGATCCCGATACTCAATGACTGGTGGTGGTGATTCACTAGATTGCCGAGAAAGAGACGATCCAAGAGTCAATGCCTGGTAGGTCAAAGTGCCGCTAATACACAATTTTGGTACTCAATCAAGAAAATGCTAGGGGGATAAGTCAATGAATGCACTCAATCATTGAGTAGGGATTCTGGAAATGGCCTATTTTCATTCCGGTTGGATACCATACCCAAGCCCCTCCTCCTATCGTCAGAGTCCCTCCGGGTCCTATGATTGCTCCAACAAAGCAATAGAACTATTTTCTTTTTCTAAAGTTGGGGGTGAGTAGAAAGGCTCACCCGACCCAAGGAGGGTGAGGAGGGTCCGCCAACAAACTCAAGTGTCATCCAGGGAAGGACTCGATGCCAAGGGGAAATAGAACAGTCAATCCAGTTTATCCAGTTCGTCCCGCTTATATGAGGTTAAATAACTTGATGCCAGGAAGTAATCATGGCTGCTACTTTCTCTTTGATGGATCGCTCTTGCTTGCCCTCATGATTAGGACCGTTACTGCTTTAGCTACCTAATTTATTGCCCTGCAGGGCTTGGCCAACATCCTGTTTGTAGGTAAACTGCCTAAAAAGTATGATTCTATTTTAATAATTTCCACTTTGTGGACCCGGATGAGAATGTAGAATCTGAGCCAATAAAAAGGCAATCTTATTCTAAATAAAGGAAGGTTAAACTTTTTTATGCGAGGTAATACATGCGAGTAAAACGAATAGATGCGAGTCTAAGCAGAAGTAATTAACTGTAAAATTTGCTAAAGTTGGTTCCGTGTCTAAACCACTTCCAGTAAGGAGTATATATGCTGAGGTACACCTAACGCTGGAACTCAGGACCTTACCTGCCTTTGCCTTATCTGTATGTAACTACTTTACTTAGACATCCTGATCCTTCCACGAGAGAAACGTCAGTAAATGCCCTATTGATTTCCCGAAAATTGAGCTTTGATGACCCAGATGAGTAATGTATAATCTGAGCCCATAAAAAGGCAATATTATTAAAGAAAAACTAGTGAATGAGGCCCCCACCCAATAAATATTGAGGAAAGGAAGGGGACTTACTAGTTTATTATGGATTTCAAATATATGCATGCTCTTGCTCTAATTCACTTTGTTACCCTCTCTATTCCACTAGCTTTATTCCAAAGTCTGAATTCCCAAGGCTAGTCCCACCCCAAAGGGGTAGTATGAGGCTACCAAAGTAGTAAGGATAGTTTATTATGATTAATAAAATTATAGTAAAGATTGTTACTGTAAATTAAGTGTTAAGCGGTGACCCGTTCATTCATTGAATAAATTCCCGTTATTGTTGATTCGGTCGGTGACCTAACTAAAAAAATTAATCATTGCATTATATAAGTGTAAATATAATACTTACCCTAGGGCTCTTATTCCAGCAGGCTGAAGGCAAGTGTTGTTGGGCGGCACTCCGGCTCCGTTGGGTGAAGGCATTCAAGGGCTATTCCAAGAATGCAGTTGGTAATAATTCCCTAGTTGTATTGGCCTCGTGGCCATACCACCAATAGTGATACTTGGTACCAAGAAGGTAAGATGGTGATACCCAGAAGATCCTATACCAAGTTATAAGGTAAGGGGAGGAACGTTTAGTGCCGGTCCCAATAAAAGAAGGGTTTTAACTAGCTGTTCCTATAAAGCAATTCCATCAAGGTAGGGCAGGTGTCTAGACCATCATCAGGTGGGTGAGTTGGTAAAAAGGGAAGGGCGCTGTACCCTTATAATCCTTCCTGGCATCAGGTAAGTAAGGTTGAAAGTGCCTCATCACCCCACCCATAATCTGATCTGATCTCATGCAGAAGAAAGAGAGCAAAGATAAGTCTAGGTAAGAAGCATAGTTTAAAGAAATGGGAGTATGAACATAATGCGACAGGATCTGTGAAGAAAGCACACAGACTTAAGCGCAATTGTTAGAAGATGTTGAATTAAAATAGGTCGGGCAGAAGTTGCAGGTTGGACAAGGGAAGGCGAAGATCGTCTATATATCACAGCCCTGTAGATAGAAGCTATAGTGATCAGCCCTAGTGAAATGACACTTACACTACGGAACCACCTCTGGTTCCTACCTCCGCTATAGATTGATTCGCTGTTGTTTGGTGGCCAGTTACCAATAAACTCCCCATAGGCGTGTCATCAAGTTGCACAGTTCGATGTTTACAGGAAGGAAATATAAATATATATATATATATATATATTATTTATTACACGGGTCTCATTTTTACCTGTTATCTATTCCCCCATTCCCCAAACTAACCCATTGCAGCCAATAAGTAGACACCAGATGGGATATTGTGATTGAGTTTCAGTTTCCACCAGACGGGAGATATTTCCCCACCCCTTCTTTGGTCGGGATTGTCAAGCGAAGCAGAAGAAGTCTTCCTTCGTCGTTGGAGGTATTCCTTCTGGCGGCAAGATCCTCAGGCAGGTATAAGGAATTGAGGAGAAGAGCCATGTTTTTACCAGACGAGATATTTATTGAAGAGTTATCTCTAGTTTTCTACCCGAGAGATTATGTTCCCATGATGTTGCCAACAGACGAGATATTGTGTTTAGGTTTGGGGGCAGTACAAAAACATACCAAAGCTTATCGGGTGTTGGCTGTAGCTCAGGAAAGAAAATAAGTATGACCAGCAAGCACTGTTGCATCCCAATAATTGGCTAGCTCACTCTAAAAGTAATAGTGGTACAATTTATTGATCCATTCATCAATCTATTCATCAATTCATATCCATTTATATCAGCTCTAAATTAAAGATAAGAGGCATGCATTCACTAGCTAGCTCTCTAATAAAAGTGGTACTAACAATAAGCTAGCTATAATTGAAAGTAGGATCCATTCCTCGATGCATCCACAATTAATTCATTGTATATCCTGTGCCATAGCGGTTCGTGTTTCTTTAAGTAATCCTGTCCAGGTGCGTGGGTTAGTGAAATAAAACTGTTCTGTTCCTTTCAACTGTGTGTTTTTTTTTATCTTGGGTATGGGTATGACCGGCTGCTCTGTGAGTTGATATGTCCATCACGTCCCGGGGTAAATAAATCATTTCGTCAACGCTGCCCCGCCCCCGTGTTTCAGGGGTTTACTCAGCAGTTGTAGAATTAATCTATCCAGTTCCTGGCCTCATTCATCCACACCCTCTCTAGCAAAAAAAGCAATATACTTGAAATCCTCTTGTCCAGCGTGGAAGTGTTCTTTTATATCGCTGCTGGCTGAAACCCCCCACCAATAATAACTTAGGGGCAATATAGATATCATTCCGGGAGGGGAGGTAGAGAGATATCATCATTCCGGCAGGGAGGTTGCGCCATTAAAATAAGAGAGCGGGACTATAAAAAACAGGTGCTACCCAGATAGAGGTGCTACCCATAAGTCCTACCAAGAGGAGGGGCTAGGCGCTACAAATGATTAGGTGCAGTGAACGATTAGGTGCTGCTACGAATGAGGTGCTACGAAGGAAGTATACAAACGAATATGTGCAACCACAGGAAGGGGCTATGCGCAGTGAACAAATATGCACTACGAATATTGCTACAATGAGGTAGGTGAGCGATACCATACCATTTCAATTTGCCATGAAATTGAACCAAGTTATCTTATGAGATAGTGAGTGCTTGAGCCATGTTACACCACCATATGAGGATCTATTTCTTGAGCCATTTTCTTAAAAGATTAGATTGATTGATCAATCAATAATCATCCCATTCAATCCATGTATTTCCCAAAGCTTCCCGGATCCCGTCCTTTCATTCCTTCAATTATCTATACCATACCGAGACCGTCCCAACCAAGAGAATCCCATTCCCTCTTACCGGTGCCTGGCCTAAAAGGATAAGACCTATCCAACAACGACCCATTATAGATAAGCTCATCCGAGATGCCCGTGCAAGACCACCAATAAAGGTAACCATTTCTTAATTAATTCCCAGCAGCACACGTACCTATATTGATTTTCACAAAATAAGTTAGTTAAGGGGAGATAAAATCTTCTTATCTTTGTGGGTACTACGCGAGGAATATTATGGGGTATAGAAAACTATTACAGCAATTTATTAACTACTAGTAGTTGCAACTCGTAGTTGCAATAGACTAACCGAACTAGGAAACTAGTATAAACCAGTCAGATGGACTAGGTTTTTATTGAACTAATACAGACAAGTTTAATGTCTCTATGCTCATATATGTGTTTATTTATAGATCTATGGTTTTTTGTATCTAAAGGTTGCTAGCTAGCACGGTCTATAGGCTATTTTCACCATACTGTGTCAATAGCAGTATGTGAATAAGGGTAATCCTATGCTGGGTCATACCCAAGCAGTGCATTGAAACGCATTGAATATTTTATATACCGGAACTTTTTATTGGAGCACAGGTATGAGGGGTAAAACCACACCCCCTTAGTACCATTGGGGCTTATCGACAAAAATGAATGAACCCATTCGCCAAAAGTGGTCGAGGGCGAAGGCGCGAAACCAATAGGGAGGAGGTTTTAGTAATTTTTTCCAACCCGACCAAACTAACATGGAGAAGGACATGATTCTATTCCAGTAGTGTACTTTTCAAACTTATTAAAGAATAGAATGGTGTTACATGGGTTACTTAGGATATCACCCCAATAGTTTTTTTTTACTTCCACCCCAACACGGCAAACCTATGGATCATGTATCACAGGAGTAAACTCTCAAATGAACCCCATACATACAGGATTGGATTAGTCTGATTACACCATCCCCTAAGCTGGCAGGGATAATTTGAATTTAATCTAAGAAAAACTATTGGTAGTAGTGGGAACATACCACACCCTTATGGGTTCCAATAACCCCTATTTATTATACCCTATGCGGTTGTACAACCTCATCAGCTTTCCCTATGGGGATAGTGTGGTATCCTCTCATAGTGCTGCCCTTAAGGAAGGTTTTGATAAGATATGTTCCCACAACAAACAAGACCAGGCTTGGTTGGGGCTCTTTAGACTGTATCCACTCGTTCATATCCTCTCGGTAGTGGAACCTCATGGGTTATATTCCCTTTAGCAGAGAGACGGGAAACAGACTACATCATTGGTGGTTCATTTGATTCTACATTTTGTATTTAATGATTTGTCCACTCTGGGCAACGTCTTTACGCGAGATCGTATATGAACACGTAGATATGCTAGTTCTTAATACCCTATTGGTCAGACCCCGGTTGGTTGAACCACCTCATCACCACCTATTGGTTTTCACCTCGTTCGTATACTACTGCTCTCCTTAGGCCTGGTCTACATAATGTATGAACGTAGATATGCGTATATCATAGTATAAGGATCCACATTGAAAAGGACACAACAAGAAGGCTTCTTCACGCTCTTATAAGTTCTTATTTCTTTGCAAGTCGTAGATATGCGGTATATCATATGTTAACATGTATATCTATTATTACCCACCAAACCAACATAGGGGAATGTGACGACTGACACGGACCTACCGAACCCAAAAACCATGTAGATTCCAGGGTTGCATAGTAAGGGTATATGTATGGGGGGGTGCTAAGGATCTAGGTAAAGCATGGATTTCAAATTGAATCGTAGTAATGCCAAGGACGTATAGATCAGTTCAATAATTGATGGTAGTGAGAATTTATCAATTGGTGGTAACTATTATGAAATTATGAATAGACACACTAACACACTTAAATGGGTTCAATACCCTCATCAATCAATACACAAACTTTTCTATCGGGTTGTGCACCCTCATCACACGTATCTATGCCTAGATCATATAGTAACATGTGGATATGAAGATCCAAGTAAGTATGCCCTATATATAGTGAGATTCTATATGAACAAGGATATATGGCAATATAATATATATATATATATTATAATATAGTATCGTGAGAGCAGCATTGGTGGTATGCTACATGAGGGCAATGACTATACGGGTTTCTCCATGGTGAGTGTATATCTACGTCGTCTCGGATTGGGCCTGGACAATAAGTTCAACGTCTCTAAGATCGTGTATAAAGGAATTTTATTTTATCAAAGAAACTTTTGGTAGTGGGAACATACCACACCCTTATTGGTTCCAATATACCCCGTAGATACGCCAACATTATCTATTATGAACATTGAGTCAGCTGCTTCATGAGCATATATGTGCAATGACTACTTAGAGGAGCCTCTCCATAGTCCCAGGTCCAAATATATATGGCAACATCATACATTAATTCCTTGCCGTATGGCTTCTTTCTAGGTCTAGGAGAAGCGAGCCTACATAGTCTCTCCTAGGTTAAAGCTGAACCTAGCAGCTTCCAGCATAATAAGCACCTAGGCTTTTGTGCAAATACATGCAAGCTCATATAATAACTAGGTCTTATCCTATTTTAAAGGATCGGGCACTAGAAAAGAGTTTGAACCAATAAGAAGAATAATATGCATATATTGCGTATATGAAAATGACCACGTAGGCACCAGACCAACCAGAGTCGTAGTAACAAAGATTCTATGAACCCAAAGCTCTGGGCATAGGCAGCAACCTGGCTTAGTATATATGCAATATCCGTTAGAGTTTGGAACCCTATCGGCAAGCAAAATGGCTTCACTTACGCTCAGTTTTATTTAATAGGTAAGGAAGAACGTGTATTCAGTATTTGCATTCAAACGCGAGGAAGCCTTAGTTATAAAGGTGAGCTAGGGTAAGGCCAGGTCGAGAACAATAATATTGACGGGGCTAAAAATAGCAGTTTCATAGAAGGCTTTCCTTACCTGTTTGAGTGGCCACGACGTTGACTATTTTATTGGGTGGGGTTCTAACGACTCGAATGAAGTTCGGTAGCTAAATGGGCTCGGATCATTTTGGTAACTTATGCTCTTTGGCTGGCTCTAGCTATAAACTGTAGGGACTATGCTATAGCCGGCTATAAGCCGTAGGGGCAAGGACATAAATTGGCTGTAATTCAAAAGGGCGGCTGTAACGACGGATTTTATGAAGCTTGGCCCGGATCACCTCAGTATTACATGTGTCCCTACCTACCGATTTGTTATACTTTGCTTGCTTGATCCAGCTTGATCTATTGGGTTAGTTTGGAGTTGGTGGAGATTAATGCATGGACTAATTCTGGTTCTGGTCCCTGGTAAAACGTACATTCGCTCTATATACGAGGCATTGTCCCTTCCCACGTTGACTTTACTTTTCTCAGATTAGGAATAACCATCAGTGAATCTATACTCGCCCATCCTCGAATCACTTCGTGATGGTTAGAAACGAAGCCATAAAGAAGCGTAGTGAAGCTCTTTATGGTAAAGGGAGAAAGGGGATAAAGAGATAGGTTTCCCAAGGAAAGAACACTATGGGTGGAACACCTAGCATCTTAGGAAGCCATACTTAAAACATGAAAGAATGAGATTCCTTGCCCTCAGAAGCGCAAGACCTCCGGACCTTCCTTACCCTCAGAAAATTATAAAGTTTATACTTAGGCATGCCCTATTACAGGCATGCCTCAGGTCAAAATGTCATTTTCGCCGAAGCCTTTTACTAGAAAATGAAAATCTTCAGGGTAGGTACAAAAAAACCCAATGAGTTAAGACCAGCTTAGGATAGAGAGTGAGGCTGGCTCTAAGTACTTTCCTTTGCAAGGCTGGCACTACCTGACCAGCATGAAAGGCACTACCTTATTAGCGTGAATTACACTACCTAGCCCCCTATTCCTGCTGAATGGCTTTACCCCCTCCCCTCTAACGCACTGAACCCGGACTTCTACGACGACCGACAAAGAGCACAGACAAAAGAATAACGACAAGGATGAGGATGACACCCAGCCAGTAGGACAAGGAGCCCCCAGCGGGCAAGAAAGCAAATAAAGATAGAGAAGCAACTAAAGTGCATTGCATGGCGACCAGGGACGACACCAGGGATGATAAGAGTGAGCAGTTAGAAAGGCCAGCTAGCTGATGAGGCCAGCAGGGAAGGGAGGAGATAAAGATTAAGTCGAAGAGGAGGCTGCAAGCCCTCTGCAAGGGAGAGAGAGCTGCGATGTGGCCAATAAACCGCTCACTATGAATGAAGATCGAAGCTACAACGACGCACTCTAAGTTTTTTGTCCCAACTTGCTGAATCGTAAGAGCCAAGATACAAGTTCCACCCATAAGGTCTGGTTCATAAGGCTGTTCCATAGGGGTTGGTAACTAGAGTAGAAGGAAAAAAGCGTAATGACACCTATATAATTATCTATCTCTTTGTATACGATATTCTTATCGAGTTCTTTCCTTATGATCGATATCCAGATGCATAGTCCCCTTATTACGTCTCTAGGTGCACTTCCAATTCCAGAAGCATTCTAAGAAGCAAATCATTCATTCAGTCATTTGTGGTAATTGTGTTGAATAAAGAGACCCCCCGCTTGGAGCATTGGTTCGAATAGCAGCCTTAAGAGGAGCAGCCCGCCCTGGAGCATTGGAAGATCAGTTCCTCCCAGAAGCAAGTGAGTGAGTGACCGGGATTGCTCTCTCTCACCCGAAGACCCATCCAACCATACCAACAAGGGCAACCAAAAACGCCAGCCGCCGTACCAAGCCCGTCAATCATGGTAATTTCAATTATGAAAGGTGGCCCATGAAACGCGAAAATCCCCTAATAACCCTAAGTAATCATGGTAAATAAAGTAATCAAAGGTGGCCTATCCAGATTCCCAGTTCTCATATCGACGACCTACTCTCATTCCCGGAACTCCACAAGCCCTGGAGCCAATAAGAGGGCCTCACAGTGGTCTAACAAAAAAGAAAGCAAGTAGGGAGAGTGCTAGCAAAGGCCTAAGTGCCGTACCAAGTACGAAGATGTCAGGTTTATTAAACGCCCGCCAACAAGGCTATTTCATTGACCTCCAGCCATGTTTCTGAAGCTCTGGCTGTAGATCATAAGGCAGTTCCTAGGATCCCACGGCCGGCTCTCTCAAATAAATGTTGTAAGGATCTAAAGGTAAAGTTCCGGACCCCATATTCCTTGTCTGAAGCAAGAGTTTAGGGTATCCATAAGTAAGTAGGGTATTAAGGGGGGGGTCCTTCTTGCTCTGTCTTATGTTTAAATTACATTGTAGCCCAAAAAAGCTAGGTCTAAGTGTAGATATGTAATATACACTGACAACAAATAATAATTTGATCGAGTCAGGCAAACCCCTCTCCTATCACCGTGTACCGTGACCGGGTGAAAAAATAGACCTGTTTTCATTTTTTTCATTTTAGATAATTAAGTTATTATGAGAAGCTACTTGGAGCGATTATGATAATACAGGCAAGGTAGGGCCGGCAGGAAAGAGGACCAAGCTGACCACGGGGGTTGGCGCTATTAAAAAGATCATTACAACCAAGCGCATGCCTTTATGCGAAGTCCATTATAACCAAATGTATAGGAGATCTATTTATTGGTCCGAGCTTTATGTAACCTATAAATTGATGCATGCAACACGAATCATGGATCAATTGGATTTGTTCGATCAGCGGGTGAAAAGCAATAAAAAGCGTCGGAGTCGAAAGAAACAGAATGATGCCGCCAATAAATGACCCAGTTTGATTCTAATTTCCAATAATACCCTACCCCATTTGTTACTAGTACGATTTCTCGTTCCTTTATCCCTCATATCACGTAGGTAACCACTCCACTACGCAAAGGTAGAAGCATCTGTTGAAAAAAAAGTATACCCATCAGCGGCAAGGGCAGAACCAAGGGTAGCAGATCCGGTTCCTGATGATCCAGGTAAAGAGTCCGATGTTCCAATTCGATAACCATAGGCCAGTGAGAGATTCGGTTGACCCAGTGAAAGGAGCAGTAGATTCAGCAGTAAATCCAGTCGTTGGTTCAGCAGATTATGAAGTTGGTTCAGAAGTCGATCCAGTAACCCACCCGAATTTTCATCACGAATTATATCCCCGCCTAAGAAGAGGGCCCTTAAATAATAAGAAGTTCCTCTCTTGGATTGTTTCTGTATCAATGAGCCTTCTTACGCTTTCATCTCTAGCTGCTCGTTTTTCAAAGCAAATACCTGGTGAATAATTTCATAAGGATAATAGGAGTTACAATAATTATTACCTGAAGACATACATTGGAGCCATGTTGTTGGTTACACTTAACAAGCATATACATTTTACCTATGTTTTACAATCCTTATTTTTGAGAGACTAGGTGCAATAAATTACATAGTAGAGCCATTGACTTTAAATCCATTGGGTGGGGACATTCATAAAAGTGTAATTTATATATGTAACTAATTATAGGGTATTTATGACGTTTCCCTAGTATAAGTGGTTGAGGAACCAACTTAATAAGTTTCAGTTCGTGGCTTCTGCTGAGACTTGCATGGAAACGACCCGGAGGGACACATATGAGGTACGAATATGTGGTTTAACTTTTCAAATTTAGTAATTAGCGCACCCATTCTCTAAAGCAACCTGTTGAAGCACTCGACTGAGGTATGAAGGAGAGGCCCTACGGGTCATGTTTGTTTGGAAGATTACTCAGTATGAATGAAGCTCTTCACTGTGCAGCTAGTCAATGCCAACGGACGGCGTCGAAACATACAATGATTGTTTCTTGACTGACTGGCTTGCAATGACACCTCCTGGGAATGATACTGTCTATTTGTGACCGCCTCCTAATTGGTGACTAGGCTATACAAGAAGAGATCAGTAACAGCAGGAGGTGCTAATTAACGCTAGTTGATGCTGTCAATGCCGGGACTCAATCTAGGTAGGTGTCATGCACTCTATAAAAGAGGCAATCTTTACTCTATGCTAGTACTTTATGATGGATAATTGTACTCGATGCCAAGTTTTGTATCCCCATGCGAGGTTGGTCCTGATTAATGCTACCCCTCGATACCCAGGGTTCACGCTACCCCTCGATTATACACCCCGCTCCATACGACACCATGAGTAACGATACCGCTCGATACCCGCTCGCGACCACACAGGATAGAATGCTGCTGATAGCCAATGCACACGTCCACTTAATACTTCGATTCACACACAGATGAGATGCGATTACTTCCTTGATTCACACACGTATACCCACACACGAAAATAGCTAATTATCTTATTTATGTTATTATGCTTATCGCAATTATGGCATTTCTCCAAAGAGAATAAAATATGTTCCCATACTCTTCTGGCGGGGTAGCTACTGTGGCCACTTTTTGTACTTAATATTCCTCCACGGGGGATTTAATCTAAGTAGGACGACCCTATCGTGGAGTCCCAGTAGGACCAGTATATATACTATAGGGGAGTCTCATTTAGTTTTAGTACCCTTAAGGTTATAGGTGTAGTTCCTGTCTTTCATTGACAAGAATGTTCTACATAACGTGGCAAGTGGTAAAATTGCTAGTGAAAGGGTAGCATCCCCCTTTAATATAAGCGTTCCTCATCGAGCTTTCGCTCTCTTTTTCGAGTATGCGTCGTCTTGCTTGAGAAGAGATTATGTTTACCAAGTGAACACCATATGAATAAAGGGTATTCAAGTTGTTACGTGATAGCAATTGAGCCAGGGAGGGTAGTAGCAAGCACCATACAAGAGAGGAAAGAGAAGTATCCCATGTAAGGATAAGATCCCCGGCTGGAAAGAGAAGTCTATAGCAGTCAGTGCCCTACTAAGTGATTAATGAAGCAAGTGGTAACCCGCCAATTTATGTAGTAAGGCTAAATCCAACCAACAGGGCTGGCTGCAAACACGATAGTAAAGGTTAATCCCACCCGACCCGAAAATCAATTCCTTCTTTGGCAGGTGTGGCGGGTATCAATAAGGTGGGTCATCCTGGGATTTGTCCAATAAAGGGGGGGTCATGGCAGCCGGTTATGGCGGATTATGAATGGCGAATTATGAATAGCAGGCTTATTCTTCATGACGGATTCTTCACCCGGCTGGACTTTGGGTGCCGGGGTTTCTACTTATCAATCTTGGTGGGTGGATAGAGGAGGAAAGGGAGACGATCCAAACCATGTCTTTCTGCACACCATTAAAGGGTTTACCAGTGGGCAATCCATCCGATCAAGGATATATTAGCTCGCTGCAGAAATGCCGTGGGGTGGCTCTGGGTTTATAGCCCTCCCTCCTTATAGAATAGATAGAGTCGTTTTTCTTTTTGGGTCTCGATCCGGTTGTTGAATGGGCTTATCTATACCCTTTCATCTTGAGGGTAATTAGGCGCCCTGCCTGCCTGTTCTTACCGTCCGTCTATGCGGTAGATTCAATAATCTGGCTGCGGGTTTCTATCTCAAGCGGGTAGCGCTCAAACCTTATGGGGGAAGTATCAATCAAAGCAAGCAAGCTCAAGGGGCAAGCGTTAGCGATCGATCAAAAATGAGTTTAGCGAACAACGGGGTATTATACCTACTTCCTGGCTCTAAACCCCCTTAAGCAGAAATCAATTAGTTGTGGTAACACATTTGGCAGCCCGCCCTTCGGGTGTGGGAACATTTATATGGCAGATAGCAAGGGAAAAAGTTATTACGTGGAATAAGTTCAGAAACAGAGGCGTTGAGGCCCATCCTAGTGTTTCATGTGTAGAAAGGCTCAGGAAACAACAGAACACCTCCAATGCAGCACAGTCAATTGGCTAGTTATGGAACAAAGGAGCTACCTTCTTCCAACAATTGAACAAAAACACACAAGGCATAACAGAAACCCTGGAACAATGGCTTCTGTTCTCCTCTGGGCTCCCCCTATACTCTAGGGCTCAGTCTTGAAAACCAATATATCTTTATGTCTTCTCGGCAGTGAAAAAATCTATGTCTTTCTAAACAAGTAAGCCTACTCTACTAATAAAAGGCTTCCCCTTGATTGGGCGAGCTAGATTAGGTTTAATGGGGTGAGACATTATTAGGTTTAATGGGGGGGGTTTTGGTCTCAAGGAATTGGAGCTCTATCTTGTGATCGGCTTACTCCTTTAGTCTAGGTATCTCCACTGATAGTAAAACCTATGTGTATTGCTTTATAGTAGAGTAGCAGCCGCCAGTAATGTCTCCTGACCCTGGTCTTCCTTACTTGAAGTGGGAATTTCACTAAGCTAAGAATGTAGAGTTACCCCGGCCCCCAAAGTCCAGTCGGGGGCCCCAAAGAGAAGGGGAAGAAAAAAGAAAAGGGAAAAAAGAAAAGAAAAAACAAGGTCCGGAGGCGCTTCTGAGGGCAAGGAGGAAAGAGAAAGACTTGGACCAAGTAAAATAAGTACAGAAATACATAAGTAAAATAAAGCTTAAAGTGAAACATAATTTTCGCTCTATCTGCTGCTAATAAAAGCACTATTATCACCGGCAATTAGAACTTCCTTGTAAAACAAAAACCTATGACGACCACTTTGGCCCGCATCCTTCACTGCTGCAAGGCACTATAATATCACTGGCAAAAAAAAACCGGTCTGGTTGGCTCCGCATAAAATTGATAAGTAAAAAGTACAAGTGAACCCAGTCAATTTTAGACTGGAAATTTGCATTCAGTGAGGTGCCCGCTAAGCAAAGTAGAATCACTAGTCACATCAGAAGGAAGGAAAGAGCTTAGGCATCTATTAGATCTATATCATAGGGGTGCTTTTCTTAGCAAACCAATGCTGCTGAGATTCAAAGCATGCTTAGGTGGGTACAGCCTTCTCTACACTCCGAACGTTTATTATAGTACCTTTTTTACTTATGATGTAAAGGATTCACCAATGAAATGGTGCACCATCTTTCTACGTACGAATACTTCCTGAATAAAGAGTTTCCTTATAGACAGCGCGAGATGATAATCTTCAAATTGGTTGGGTAAAGCTTTGGCTGGTGGTATATCCATCTAAAGGGTATGGGTGGGTCATAGGCATTCTTTCTGGTTTCCGATTTCATATAGAGGGCTGGAAGCTCATTCCTATTTGTTTGGATCTTTAGTCAATCATAGAAGGAAAGATTTGTTCATTGACTGGCAGGCACAAAAGCAGCGTATAGACTTCTTTTCCATGGCAGGTACAGAAGGTTAGGAAAGATATTATCGTGATCTAATGAAGCTAGCTACAAAAACAACAGGTTTCATTTACCACGGGATTCACAATCTAGGCACACCTCCTATTTAATAAGCATTATATAAAATATATCTCTAGTTACCCCGAAGGGTAGTACTTTGACTGGCGCCGGGGAAGATAGAAGAGGGGTCGACCTTTCCTTTCCATAGAAGTTAGACTCGACCGACTTCTCTGTTTTGAATGTTTTTGTTAATACGTATTAAAGCCTACCAACCCTATCCTCATATGTACTGGTAGTCTCCTCTATGTACTGGTAGTTCCCCCATGGATTCGCATAGATATAAGGCTACAATACAGTTAGGTACTGCCACATCAAACAGAGCTACGCCCAGTACCCGCTCACGAACATAGCTTTCCTCTCGATCTCCGCCCTACGTTTGGGACCTACTGATCAATAGCTCGTGTTACCGTTAGATATCTACGAGATTCAAATTCAATACAATGGCAGATCCAGATATATTCTTTTATGGAGTCTAGTTCCACATGAGATACCTCGAAATACACAGGCTTGAAAGACATAAGCTTTCAACACCTAAGCTAACCCAAAAGCTCACCCGGGAGTAAAGCATAGACTTCCAGCGCGGAAGAAGATAAGACTCCCGCTGGCGTTACAACACTTTCAGGTACCACACGTTCAGCATCACCCATCAAATACACGCTTAGCTTCAATAATAGATTACGGAAGAGCCTTGCCCGATGCGGACAAGCACCGTAGGACCTTTCTTTAGCATATAAAATCTGGTGGAATTAAGATACCGTTTGACTCCAATTTACCCGCCACCTTCCTTCACCCATTCTGGTAATCTAAGGTTAGTGAAGTAATGCCGGGAATCCCGCCCGGAGTGAATGAGGAAATGCTAAATCCGAAGGTCCTGGTTCTCATTTTCAAATAGAAATATTGATTCGTGCGAGTTTACTGAAAAGAACAGGACTCTACCCCGAAGAGGGAAGGTCTATAGAACTAGTTACAATAATATGGACTACTCTTCGATAATATGCTTTTGTCGGAAAATAGGAAATAAGAGATCTAGTAGGCAGGGGAAGCTCAAGAACTGTATGTTATAAGACTAGTCAGTCGATGCAGATGATAGAAGCTTGAGTCTGCAGCACCTGATAGGGAAAGAGTAGAGACTCAGAAGAACTACTCAAAGCAGGGGAGGAATGAAAACTGCTAACAGGAAAGCTCACTAATAGCAGAGAGGATACAGGCACAGACAGCTCTGGAGTTCCCCCATTGGGGAGGCAATCAACAGCAAGTCAAAGAATGAATGCCTTTGGGATATAGCACAGAGAAAGAAGAACCTATTCTATTACAAATGCAGTTATGTACAAGGATAGGTGGTTGGTCCATAGTAGGGTAGCAATGACAACTGCTACTAGGAGACTTCTCAGACCAGGCTATTATTAGCTAGCGTCTGAACGCCAAAGACTATATAAAGACCGATACCGGGATAACTAGATAGGGCTAGACCAAGTCGGGAGGACTTACTCAAAGAAAGGAAAGGCAAAGCATCAACAACCTATTCTTGTACAAAAGCGTTTATCTACAAAGATAGGTTATAGGTTTTCGTATCACATAGAGCAACCTAATCCCATAACAACCTATTTATGTACAACCTCTTTTCTGCATATAAGAAGTTGCAATGATAAGCTGCAACTGGTCACCGAGCAAGCCCTTATGGTGCAACCCCTTCTCCTAGAATTAGAAGTTTCGGAAAATAGGTCGGTAACAGGATCGAGAAGACCGCGACACAAGCATTTCTGTACTAAGATAGGCCCCTACTCTATCTATTGGGCATAGCCAGCTACATGATGGAACTCCGCTCGGCCACTCGTCACTCGACAGCGTAGTCCTTGCTTATGATGCTTAAGGCTTTGCTGCTGGCTTTGGGTCTGTTTAATGTACTATAAGGGAAGGGTGTGCCTGATATAGGGCAGCGCCTCTCCGTCTGTATGGCTTTGTCTGTCTGGTGGCTTAGCTTATATGGCTTTCTGATGGTTTTGCTGGGGCTAGCTCTGCTGGATCTGCTCCTGCCTTTGATATTATGGGTGTTCCTGGTGCTGCTGGTGGTAGTGTTGCTAATAAAAACCTGCCTATACTGGTGATGCCGGTGGTGCTGGCTATCTATGGTAGGTAGTAATAGCTAGTGTCTCAGTGTGGTAGTATGTAGTAGATGGCGGGCTTTCTGGCTTGGCTGCTCTGACTATGGTATTATATTATCTAAGATCTGCTACCGAAGCTACCGATGGTGGTATTAAAACAGAGCGAAGGGAAGCTATTACTATTACTGGTGCAAAAACTAGTTCTGGTACTGGAGCTTAAACTGGTTCATCGACTGGAGCATAGCATCTTGGTCAACGGAATCAATAGCTAGCTAGGCCTGGTGCTGGTACTACTGCCATTGGTGGTTGTGGTTACTCTGCTGCTGCTCGTTCAACTGGATCTATTGCTGCTTGCTCTGCTTCTGGTGCATCTGTATCCCGATCTCTACGTTTTGGGCTTGGGTCTGGATCTGTATTATATTAGTGACTAGAACAACTGCTGCTTCATCTGCTACTGCTACAGGATCTACTTTTGCGGGATCTAAAGCGGGTTCTTCATACTCTTCCAACCGGATCGAACTCCTTGCATTCTCGGCAGCCAGGCGCATGAACTATTCTATCAAGTTACGGCACATTGAGTCGGATTTATAGGGTTTTGGTTACCGGGCCTTAGGGGAGGGATGAACTCGACCTTCTTGATTGGTTTATTAATACATAGATAGAGGCAGCCGCCACCAGAGAATGGATGGATGGAAGAGAGTAGTTAATGGAATAACTAGCTTTTTAAGCGGAACTTCATTGGCAGCACTTTTCCCCTCTCGCTACAGCTTTAATCGTCCATCTACAGCTTTAATCGTCCATCCTGCCCTGCGCCGCTTACAGATTCAGTTGAATGTCAGGCTGGAAGAAAGTACAGACCTCCAACGAGAAACCTCCTATACCACTAGTGAATCCTGGCTGGAGTTGAAGAGGCGAAGCGCACCTACCTTATAGCGAATTGATCAATATTGATTGGTGGTGTAAACCCCAGTTAGTTGGTTCCAGTTAGTTAGTTATAGATTTCAATATATTAAATATATGTCGTGAACGGTGGTGCCCAATGCAGGAGGGCGAGGTTTCTCGCTTGCTTGACGCTAGAAGTATGCTCAAGGGAGATCCTTCCCTTCACTATGCTCTTTGGTTAAATCGCTTTAGGCACGACCCTATAGGGCTTAAGACTAAATTGGACTATACCCAGTCAGATTGGGACCCTTTAGGATTAGCACCCCTCCATTTGGACCCTTTAGGTTTAAGACAAATGCCTCCATTTGGCACCCTCTTTTATGCGGAATTTGCTGGAAAGTATGATACCGCATTCAGCCTGCAACTCCCCTATGGCTCTTTATTTTACACACTTCCACTCTAGTTCTATGCCTTATTGCCCTGCCTGCTACGCTATTAGGGCCCTTTGCTCTTCGCAATCTAGCTCCTCTGCAGCCAGCTAGGCAGGAGAGAGAGAGAGAGCTACTGGGGAATGGGGGTTTAGGTGGTAGGCTGGGGCTAGGGATGAGGGATGAGGGGGTTTGGTTGGGTTTAGCGGGGCAAGGAACTCGGTTGGGCTTGCCTTGGCTACTGGGATGGTGCGTTACTCAACTTGGCTCGGTTACTCGGACTGGGCTAATAAACTGCTATTTGACTCCGCTAGTCACACTGCGGCTGCTGCGCTAACTGCAGGGCTAATCGAATGGGATGGAGACAGACCAGAGCCTAGAAGCTCTGAGTGCTCTAATTCTTGTATGTCAGTGCATTAAGCTCTTGTCGATGCAGGAATGAAGTCTATTCCGTCGGTGCCTGCTAGGCTCTGGTCAGTGCATGAACCTATACTTAGTGCATGAACCTCTAGTCCCTACCCAGTTGTTCGTGCCCCATACATATTCCGTGCCAAGGTGCCAAGTAGTGTTGTCCGTGCCCAGTTGTACGTACCAGTTGTTCGTGCCCGGGAGTCATACAGGTGGTGATGCTGTAGGCGAGCCAGGAGTATTTGGCCATGCCGGTATTCATTATGCTACTCGATCTGCTACTCCGTGCAGTAGATCCCAGAGTTGATACAAGAGTCGATGCTTTCTTGTACATTTTGGAGCCGATGGACGAACGATGCTTACTTACGATGCACCTGTCTTACTTACGATGCACCTGTCGAGGATCATGCGCCATACATTCAGGTCTGGGAGGTAGTTGCATAATTACATATATAAATAATGAGCAGCCCTAAGCACCTATCCAACAATCCCATACCAAAACTGAGCTGTCCAACTGCGCCAAGGGGTGAATTAGAATCCATGTTGTGCCATGCCATCCAGCAATCGCATCATGGGTAGCTGGGGCCAACCTATCTATCTTTCTCTGCCAGTTGTTCGACCCACAACACTAACTCAATAGCGGGTTGGTTCGACCCAAACACGGGGCTGCCAGCGGTTGCCAATACCGAAACTACTGGGCCTTACGTTCATGGGTAGCTCGGGGCTCTGGTGAATGGGAAAGAAGGCCACCCCGATCCATCCAGCCATGCCATAAATCAATTTGTAATGGGTAGCTGGGGTCTATGGTTCGATCAACCCCAACTCAACTATAATGGGTAGCAAGAGAAGTGAGAATAGAAACAAAGGCACGGAGTGAACATGGTAACTGCAAAGCCTCGAAAGGAATAATATTATAGAATACCCTCGGTCAATGTAGTGAAAAGAGGAGGAGCAAGAACTAGCATGGATGTGGATAAGCTACTAGCAAGTAAGATCAAAAGAGTGGATCCTGTGCCAGTGAAATGAAATGCAGCTATGAACCCATACTTTGTGGACCACACCTGGGTAATTAAGAATTATATTAGTAAAACATCGGGACAATACCTAGCGGACCACACCCCTGAATCCTCCTTACATTCACGAACACGCCGAACCCATACTTTATTAGCAAAAAAGTAAATCCGATAGGGGCCGAACCCATACTTTATTAGATTAGGCTGTTATAAAAAGAATAATGGCTGTCCCGTAGAGATACTATAATATGAGCCGAGTCAAGTGGTCTAAGCGGGCTGCCCCATAACTCTGTGAAGGGAGAGCTGTAGTTTAGCTAGAGTTGAAGAGGTGTTCGATTGGGGATCCGAGTATTCCCCTAGGCAGGCCGTTTAATAAGAGATAAAAGCAAGACGGAACACTTCCAGACCCAGAGTTTGCAAGTTTCCTAGTTCGAGAGACAGTACTAGTCCCAAGGACAAGCCTCTTTGCGGTCAGGTGTGTCTGTCCTCGTTTCTATTATGCTATAACTCTTCTGATTACATGATGAGTAGTAAATGCTAAGAGTAAGCTCGTTAGGGTTGTGAGTAAGAAGCTATTCGTGAGTTAGGAGAGTTAGTTAGCGCAAGGAGCCGAGTCGATCAGCTCACCCGTAATTTTAGGGGCAAAATAAGTTGGTGTGTTTGGTGGCTTTCCTTGTCTAATAGGTATAAATAGAATAGAATGAGTTAATGTCTGTATGTATTAGGTTTCCTGCTTGTCTAAGAGAATGAATTGAATTGGTTGTTGGCTCTTAATTAACCAATGAGCCTATGTTCCTACCTTCTGTTGTTCCAAATTAATAACCCCTATAATTAAAGAATAAAACAAGGGTCTAAGTAAAGTGATATTGGTGGTTGAAAAGGTTACAGTGAACTAGGCCAAGGTGCAAATGAAATAGGTAAAGGTTATGAGGTTCGAGGTCTTTGTCTCTTTCCTCACGAATGATGAGTGGACATGTTTTCCAGACCGGTCCCAGCCGAGATAAGACCGTCGCGGACCCGTACTCGAGACCGTCCCAGCTGAGATAAGACCGTACAAGACCATACCGTAGCGGGATCATTCATTCCTCAACAGGCCGTTTATTCGGTCTCATTTAGCCCCTTTATTTCTTTTCTTTTCTTTGATCGGTGCGTGTTCCTTCCTAATGCGGTTGAAGCGGGTAGTAGTTTCAATCTTGCTGGGTAGGTTCAATCTTGCTGGTTGGGTTAAAGTGCACTCACTGGCTGAATTAGGGCTCGTGATGAAGGGGCGAGGTACGAGCCGCTCGACCGTAAGGGAGAGGGTCGACTCGTTATTGCTAAACGGAATCCCGCCCCGTTTCTGAGTTATCTGTTGACTGCTTGTATACATTGTCGCAATCAAGATAGCGCAAAAAGCGTAATGACATATATAAAGAATGACTGGAAAACCACATTCTTCCATGTAAGAATATATGTCTTAACTATATCGGTTCAGTGGAGCTTACTCTTGTGACTTCCACATTAGTTGGCAGGACACAAGCACAAATAAATGCACCTACACCTGCGTTTCATGGCTTTGGGGTCATTCAGATAACAGAGAGCTAGTGAGTTAGATGGTTAGGTTTCATTTTTTCTTGCACTAGGTTACTTATTAAACACTGAGTAAAATAAACATTTAGGTACCAGATAGATCTCGAACAAGAGAGAAAAAAGCGCCTCCGAATACCTTTCTTAACGAACAGCCATTAACGGATCTCCATTATACTTGACATCGAATCAATCGTATGATTCCATTAGTAAAAGAAGTATCCAAACAACCAAGAACAGCCTAAAGGGAGAGTGGAAACCACTTCAATGAAAACCACTCCAATGAAATATATCCAAAGCAGACCTTAATTCCTATTAAGTTCAGTATAAAGCACATCTTTTCTTATATTTTTCACAGGTAATTGCGAAGCGTTCCATCATTTCACTCACCCGACCTTTACTCAGCACGCCTCCGATAAAGGCACGCATTTATTACTTACTTCCGCCCCCCCTTATTGAACTTCCAACCTCCCTTCTCTTTCACTATTTACCTCCGTAGCTATACACCCGTCTCGATGGTGAGATTGAAAGCTATTGAATTCGGCGCGGTCAAAAAGGTAATTCGGGTCATGCTCTGCCGCCTTTATCTGAACAAAAAGAAGTGCTTATTCTGGTTGACCCTGGCCATGGGTATGAATGCCATTTGATAACACGCCGCGAGGGCATCACAATAATCAGACGAATGGCTGCTCAAGGGGTAGTACCCGATCGAATCCTCTATATATGAATCGATAGGCCAACTACTATATATATCTAGAATCGAGCATATACCAATGAAGGACCCGGAGGTCCGCCCTTCATCTGCTAGTTAATAGGAGGTCTCGACTAAAAGGAGAGGATTTCTTCATTGTCAGGAGGTCATTGCCAAGAGCCGCTAGTTGATGCAGTCGATGCACTTGATTCCCCCTTCGATCCCGCTACTCGATTCAGGTGTTGATGCCGCTACTCCATGCAGTCGATCCCAAGAAGCGATCCCAAGAGTCGATCTAGAGTCGATGCCAAGTGTTCACTCGATAGTACTTGAGCCAGGCCAGGCTTTGAAGAGGGATGGTACAGACTAATAAATGAAGCTAACAAGGAGACCTAGAACATAATACTAGTAACTCGACCCTAGTAACTCGACCCTGAACCACAGAACATTGGGTTATGGCCTGAGCTACTCGGCAGCTGGGCTGGGCTACTCAACTGGGCAACTTGGATGGCTGCTCGCTACTTGACTGCCGGGCTGGCTACTTGGCTCAAAGGGGCTTGGCTGAACTGAACGGTTCGGAACATGAAGATGCATTACTTATGATCACCTGTTTTAGGATGGATGACATACACTATTATGCAGGTAGTGCCAGTCAGGGAAGGCAGGTGGATAATGCTTGACTGATTTATTGATAGCCCTATATGCCGAGAGAGGTGCTCCCGCGGGCGGACAACAGCCAGATTCTAATACAAACCTGACAGAGAAATAAGAAACCTTTCGGGAAGCAGAAAAAGGTCCGGAGGGCTTGTCCTTTTGAGGGCAAGGAGGAGGACCCTTTCAGTTCATGCACACATTTGGCCTTCTGTTACCAATCCTACAGCCCCACATTCCCGCATTATGCTTTCAGTTCTTCCACACATTATGCCTTATGAAAACAATCCTCATTAAGTAAGCTTTCAGGAACCACAATACTAATTAAGCTTTCTGGAAACATTACTACATTACTTATTTATAACTTAGTTATGCTTTCAGCCCCTTACGCTTTCAGTTCTTCACCATTCGGCCTTCTGGAAACCAATACTATATTACGCTTTCAGGAACCTCAGACCCTTTCACCCAGTACCAATACTCATTACACGCCTTCCCATAGCTCACATTGTTGGGGCTTAGGTGAGCCAACAGACGGATGATGTAGCAGCCGTGTGAGGTGCAACAAGTTCAGGAACTCATACTCATTTAAATGGAACCAAAGAAAAAGGACCCGGAGGTCCGGAGGGCTCGACTAAAAGGAGAGGGGCGGAGCTGCTCGACCATACGGGAGAGGGACTTTCCCGAGGCACGAGGGGAAGGAAATTGATCGAATGCTGAGCGCTGGTCTAATTTTTCCAGTAGATGAATCAGAATGGATCTGATTCAGAGTAAGAAGGATACTAAAGACATCAGGGTCTGTGTCGACTACCGCAGCTTTCATTCTTCATGTATTCACGACCCATTCCCGATGCCCTTCAGCGACGAAGTATTATACCAAGTAGCCGGGAATGAGGCATACTCTTTCACAGACGGGTTCTCTGGATATCATTAGGTTCAGATTGCGGAAGAAGATAAGAAGAAGAAAACCTTTAAAACAGAATGGGGCTCATTTTACAATGTCATGCCTTTTGGACTAAAGAATGCACCTGCCGTCTTTTCGAGGATTGTGATAGCAGCTTTCAAAAAATTACTCCAAAAGTGTTACATGTCAATATTTTTCAATTAGTGACTTCTAGAAGGATGGTCTTGGCTCAGCTCAGGATCGAGCATTTGCTAGACATAACCCACTGATAGGGTTGCATGCTCCTAAGTGAATGCCCAATCCTCCCCTTTCACCTCAACTCAGAGATAGGATTTGAGCTACTAGTATTGTGATATCATTTTTTATAGGCAGTCTAGTCTAGCACAATGCATTTGTAGCAACTTATCTTCCAAAGACATTGTCTAATGGTGTTAGGCCGCCTGCTTTCAAGCCTTCATCTGGCCAGGCTAGCCATTCTGGTTCTGGGCCAGGTGCTCTCCCCCCTTTCTTCTGCATTTCTTCGGGAGACCCGGTCGATTTGATGTAAGTTAAGTGCTCCGATCTTGCTTGTCGTTGATTGAGCAACCTTAATTAGTGTAACGTGGTCACTGCACTTCGTCCATAGTTTGGGGGTGAGGTAGGTCAGTTATATAACATATAGAATATCTGTCACAATTGATTCAAAGAGAAACAGCTCGCTACTAGTTCCTATCGTCAATTTGGCATTCATATTACATATGTAATAATGGCCCCCTGGTGGTGAGGGATAACTCATTTATGTCCTCTACCTTAAGACTGATAGAGAAATTTGATATAGAGTTTCTGGGTCAATGCGAACGGCCTAGTTGGATCGTTTCAAACTGCCTCTTCTCCTATGTTTCTGTTGGGGTAACAAAGTTTCTCTCCCAAAAGCTTCGGGTACTAGTATACTAGAAAGAAGGCCCATTCAATAATTGGAATTCATTGGAGTTTGAGTGCCCCTCTCCTTTTAGTCGAGCAGCTCCGGTTGGGTGGGAATAGATAAATCAAACATTTCTCTCTTAATTCAAATTAATAAAGCACTTCTAGCTTTAACCCGTAGAGAAAAACCTGGATTCGTAACAATACAATATATTAAACCAATCAGTGATCCCTCTTTATTTCTTTTGAAAGGTCGAGCCCATAGTACATATTAATTAGAAGAGTCTATTATATACGTATTAACAACTTGTATAGATCGACCTATTGACAGGAAGAGCTCTTAATAAGGAAAAGGCTCTGAGGGCATCTTCTATACGTTGCTTCTCTATTGAAATGAAACGGGAAATAGCATTTATGCACTCTTTTATTTAGTTAATGAGGTAGTTGGGCTACCTATATTATCTTTAATCTACTGTAATGGCTTGGGTAGGCAGGGTTTCGCGTAGTCAACGAGTACGTTCCATCCACATAGGACCATCCAGAAAACAGCATAGGGAGGCGAGCGGGTTTTTAGCCGGCAAAGGGGCCTCAAAGGAAAGAGAAGGCGTTGGTTCACCCCTTTCCAAGCAGACTGTCACAACTATTGTTGCAGCTCCTCGAGTGGACCAGCCTAAAGATGTGGGTGATTAAATCTCTTTCGATCGGATAGGCATGTATCCCTCCCATAGCCTTATAAAGTAAGCAGTTGCAAACAGTGAAAATGAAAAAGCAGTATTAGGCTCTTAGGTTATCATTCGCCAAGCTCAGTAAGTAGCACATACCTTCCTCGTTTTGAGATAGGAATATGCGTCGGTTAGGGGTAACAAATTGTGATATACCCATAGAAGCGTCTGGAGCGGACGGGATAAAAAGTACTCTTGGTCAATCTAACACACCTAACTGGTTCAGAACGCTTACTGAATAGGAGGGGGTATAAAGACTTATTTATAAAACTGCTTTAGACAGGCCTGGTTCAGACTGAATTTATATTATTCTATTTATATCTAGTTTGGGGGACGAGGAACACTGAGAATGAGGAGCCTGAAACACGCACCAAGGGAGTTTGGGTACACAAGTCTTAGATTCACTGATGGAATCTTGTAGTGTTTTCCACTCTCTATAGCTCGTTTGTTTTATGTTTTGAAACTGAAGATCTTATATAAAATGGAACTGGAAAAAGAGTTGATCCAGGATTCTATCGAACGATCGAGGCGCAGAGAATGGGAAGGGCCGGACCAAGATAAAGAGTTACTTCAAAAATCCTTCCTGGTCCTGCCCACCTCCGGAAAGACCGAGACCCTGTTCACGGGGTAGAACGAAGCGTAATTAATTGATTGGGGTGAACACTTATTTATAAAGAATATTTATTCGGTTGAATAGGTACTGAAAGTTCAACGTCCGCTCCACTCCTCGTGGAGAAGAACTAATTGGTTAGTGAAGCCACTTGGCCAAATAGTGGAATAGTGATTTCTATTTATATTAATTGACAGAATTCTCTCTACTGATTCGAATGTACAGCCCAACCTGTATTCTCGGCTTTCCTCTGGCCTGGAAGAGCACTGCCATATTCAATAGCTCTAGCCATATTCAATGAATGATCCTGCAACTGATTATGAGCTTCAACTACTGAATTTTGCAATGTAGATGCGGTAGTAGTACCAGAGCTGGTAGCAGCTTTGAACATTGGTTAATACGGCAGTTGTATACTGATGAGGCTATTAACAGAATACCACACTGGCAATACCAGTAGCATCAGAGCTACTATACTAGATAAAAAGGCTGAATAAGCCAAGGTAAATAAAGCTTCGGGAGCGGAGAAAGCAATAATAGAGCACCGTGGTATATTATCCTAGTCTAAAACTGGTGTATGATTAGTGTCAAATCTGTATCTATCTGGCATAGAGCTGGGAATTGATACTCGGTAAAGGTGGCGCATGAGGTGGGATATTCCACTCGTAGAAGGTAGGTCACACGTGGTAACCCCAGTAAGCAGGGGTAGGTGCCAGGGCGAAGGTGGTACGAAATAGGGGTACACTACTTGGGACAGGATTCATTTGACCATCTATAAATGCTAGTGAGGTTGGGGCTTTATACTATATTATATGGTATGGTGCTTATTGCCGCTGCTCTACAATATACTGGTCCTGATGCTACTACTAGTACTGGTATCTGCACTCTCTTACTACTAGTTTATTACTTCCGGTGCTTTCTACTAATATGGGTACTGCTATACCTACGGGGTACTTTGCATTTGCTTGCTCTTGGTGCTGCTTCTTCATCTCGATCTCGAAAGACTGAATCTGGGTCTTTTTCTTTCAATTCATAATCTCGCTCACAAACATCATAATCATCACGATCATCACGAGCTGGATCTGGATCTAAAGAATGAAAACTTGGATCTCGATCCGTCTCAATGACCTATGGATTCTAGGGTCGATTGGGGGTACAAATGAGAGGAAAAAGCTATTCAAGGCTGGTCAGGTATGCGAAAAAGATCGGAAAAAGCAGTGGTTTACCCAGTTTACCCATCGGCATAAGCCCCCGTAATAAAGTCATAGGCAAGAGCAAAGCCAAAGGCAGCCGCTATAAAGGTTCCGGGTCGATATCCATTTGTTGATTGTTAAGAGCCCGCACCAGTGGACTTCGTTGACCGAGCAAATCGAGTAGCATATGAGTTAGTTCCATCGCCTCTTCGCTCAGTTCCATAGCGAAATAAAGATCCTCCAATTACAGGGTCCCTAGTAGCGGATCCATATGTAGTGCCATGGGATAGTCCGCAGATTTATATGCAGTAGTTAATAAAGTTCCGTAGCCCGTTGGAGTTCGAGCAGATACGGTTACGCGAGTGATCCAGCTGACTAAGTTAAAGCATTGGATCCTCCTTAAGCAGATACGGTGAAATAACCAATAGCCAGGGTAGCTTCAGGACCGGGTTAATTTTATCCGGCACTCCCAGCAGTTGTATTTTCTCTAAAAGCAGCGACGAAGCCCACATTTATCCAGATCAAAATCCTGTTCCAACCGCCCATCTTATGGATCTGGTTCCATGGCTGGTAGCATTGGTTTCAGGTCGATATCCAGTGCTAGAACCATTGGTAAAGGCAGGAGAGACAAAGTCAAAGGCAGTTTCCCCACTGCCGTATCACCCATAATTTTGCCATATCGATATCGATATCAAGCGGTTAAAGCAGCATATGATTTAGTGTAGGAGCCAGATCGAGTACCAAGGCCTGTTGATTCATATCCAATTGCAACGCTAGTTACAGATCCAATGGAGATCCTGTTCCAAAAGACGAGATTGATGCAAAGATAGCGGCATCGATACCAGCAGTAATGGAAGTAGCACCTGTAGTTTCATAACCAATTGAAGTAGCAAAAGCATACGAGTAAAAAGAAAAGCAGGCACTACCAGTTTCTATTTAACCAGTTTATGACGTTGATTACCAAATAAGTTTTCATTTATGAGCCAGTGAAAAGCACAGGCATCACTTTGCCTACCAGCATTGCTTCTTCCAGGCCGAGAACCTGATTGAGAAACAGAGCAAATTTGATAGCTTGCCCTATATCCTGTTTCAGCCGCCCACCCTACAGATTTGATTCCATCATATAAAGATCGAGAAGTATACCTACCTAATTGACCCAAGTGCACTTTTTGAACCAATGGATTGAGTTTACTCAGTCGTTGGAATTGCATCTGTTGATCCATAAGCATCTGAGTAAACAACAAAGTAAGCATATAAGCCAAGAGCAAGAGCATATGCAGTGAAAACTTTAGTAGTTTATACGGGTCTATAGGGTTAAAGTAATTCATAACCCATTGGCCTATCAGCAAAGGTATCACTGCCAGCATAGGAAATGTAAGGGGAGGTAAAAGAACTTACTTTTGCGCCTGCGAAGCCTTTTTTATATTCTGCCTGTCATTTAGTTAAATATAGGTATGCTCATTTAATTACGTGACGTGTTTCGACCTATACATAATAGATTCACGTGCCACCCATCACTGGACATTATTTATATCTTTATGCTCTGTGCCTTTTTATTTGCATACTCTAAGGCGTTCGCTAGGGCATTATATAAGTTTGATTCACAGTAGTGTAAGCTGCACCGGTTTATTGTGTTTAAGCAGCACCTGTTTATCGAGTGGAAGCATCCGAGCTAGCATTGACCCAAACACCTCTTCCGGAACCAGTAAATTCTCCATAAACATCTAAGCTAGTTAGAAAGCCAGAGAATAGGCAGCAGGACCGGTGAAGTTTTACTAATTGATTCATCGGTTGCGGTTGACCTGGTTTCAGCACCAATTCAAATAGCATCATTAGCAGCAGAGAAAGCATCTAAGCCATCAGTAGCGGAGAAAAGGCAACAATTATGTATATAGTTATGGGCAATAGAGCGCTTTACCTTCGTACGGATCCAGTCCCCCATAGCTCATTGTTCTATTTGACCCAGCGACAGATCGAATTGGAGATTGAGATAAGGTGGT
>Ga0233336_1000016_pt1 | contig 29561 bp, 23 predicted proteins | sample GEONDECOMP225_FD_183636 | JGI IMG/M metagenome (GOLD analysis project Ga0233336, IMG submission 183636) | Leaf litter microbial communities from Shasta-Trinity National Forest, California, United States - GEON-DECOMP-225 | ecosystem: Environmental > Terrestrial > Plant litter > Unclassified...
AGCATTATTTCCAGCCTCAGTTATACATTCACGGATAATACAGCATCATTGGGAAACAGTTATTCGTAAACGGGCATGGGCGGGCATTCAATTGGCATAATTCCCGGAGCATAACTAGCAGCAGTCCCAGCCTAATTCCCAGCATCATCATTTGAACCGGCAGCATTGCCCTCGGACTCGGCAGTATTATTTCCAGCAGCACAAGGATTAATATCAGTACGAGCATATGCTTTTTCGGATTCACTTGAACCGACCTTTTAGTCCCCAACCTGGTAGGTTCCTTAGGAGCCCAGAATACATAATGCCATTACTTTACAGGCTGATCGGGGTTTACTACATAGACTTATTCATTTTATTTTTTCATTTTGTTATTACATATACAATATGAAGCACGACCCACCCAGGAGAAGAAGTGCTTTCTTAATCCGCGAACTTCCACTGAGTCACTTTTATTTAATGGTCACGCCCAAGACTCTTTGTTGCCTACCTTTACTTATATGTTATTTAACTGGGCACTATGACTATCAATACCGGTCTCAGCATAACCAGTAGAACCTGAATTCAAAGCAGAAGATTTGGATCATAACCAGCATCCCGAGCAGCACAAGCACAATTACCAGTATCATTTAAAGCAGCAGCCTAACCAGATTTATATTATCGTTCTAATTCCGAGCATTCCAAAAGTATCCCACAAGCTTCATTAGAACCAGCAGCACTAGCATAATTATTCCCAGCCTAAGTTCCCGTAGCAGTTTCCAGAGCATTTCCATAAGCTGTTGAAGGAGCGATATCCCCAGGATCAGTTGAACGAGCATCATTTCCAACAGCAGAACGACCAACACAAGCCAAAGCCTAACCAGTAGAAGCATAATTATTAGCAGCATTACAACCAGCGGCCCCATAAGCAGCGCCAGCTTAATAAGCACCAGTATCGTAATTTATAGCATAACCAGTTGAACCAACAACATCAATTGAAGGATTCTAAAGATCATTTTCATAAGCACCAGCCGAACCGGCGAAAGTAGTTCTAACACTTGTTTCAATGGAATTATTTCCATCAGTTGAAGGAGCAATCCAACCAACATAATTACCAGAAGCAAAAGGAAGCCCAGCAAAGGCAGCAAAAGCAGTATCAGAATCCCCGGCATCATCAGTTGAACGAACATCCCCAGCATAATAAGTTTAAGTAACATACAGAATGCCTAGTTTTTGTGAATGTAAACCCTCCCCCTACCCGAGTGAGTATATCGTAGGTTAGGCTTAGTGTGGTAGGCTAGGGTGGCTTATCTGGTTTCTGGTTATCCCCTCCCTGAGGTAGGTGAGGCTTGGTGGGCTTGGGCTTGTGTACAAGTCTACGACCGCAAAAATACGAGGTTTTGCATTATAAAAACCGCATTATATGAGTTTTTCAGTCTTTTCCGACCAAAGGTGTGCCTGCGCCCAACCTGGTAGGCCATCTATCAATCTATAAATCAATTGGTGCTCTTGTCGATCTGAGCGTCGTTAAGCCGCAGTCGGGTTTCAAATCTTTAAAGTAATAATCAAGTAAGTAAATCAATAGAGATTTCTCAGTTTGCGCAAGATCTAAAGCTCAGGAAACACTTCTCATAGCTGTACGGGGATTTTCCGATTGCAGCCTATTATGGGAATGTAGAGGATTATCCGATAGCTGTTTCTCCTTAAAAATACATTGAAATTCCCATATCTCTGACCGAATGGACCAAGTGAACGCAGGAGGAATAAGCCACGTTCGAACGAACTATCTCTCTAAAGGAGACGCCCATATTTGTTACTAAATCTCCCAGCTCCAATAGGGCAACCCCCTTTCTCTCTAAAGGAGACGCCCAGTAGTGTTAGTCAATTTCCCACCTTCATTGGGCCACGTTCAAACCTTTCTATCATCTGGAGACGCCCAGTTTCGTTAGTCAATTTGCCACCCTCATTGGGTCAGGTTCAACTCTTTTGATTGTATGGAGACGCCCAGCTTTGTTACTAAAATAACCTCTCCTTATCAGTCGAGCGTGCTTTTAAGTCATTTTGTCACCAGGAAAGAACCTTTTCAAAATCAGCGTAAGTAACACATCGTCATTGCATCCAGCCCAGTTAGTAACATGTCATTGTTCCTTCATACCATTAGTTTAGTGCATGCAGGTAGTAACATTCCGTTGTTTCGTACCGTTCAGTTTGTGAGGGGGTATGGGAAACCTCTATTTTTATATATTTATTGCGTGATGTTGCACTCGATCTGGTCTTTTGGTAAGGACTCTTTCCTCTTGCAAAAATAAATAAAAAATACTTAGGCTTTCTCTCATCGTCGTTTGGTGGGAACGGAATGGGATGGTATAGCTCACCTTTGGGTAGCACCTCTGGGTAGCACCTGTTCGTTCACTGCGCATAGCCCCGTTGAATAAATAACTCGTATTGGTAACCACCTCACATACACAAACACTTGGGGGTCATATTAGACGTATATAACAAGCATCTTCTGTTGAAACTCAGGATATCACAATATCAGCTAGTATTGGGTTCAGATGAGTTACATCAGAGATTATGACTGTTGATAGATGCCCGGATCCCCCTGCCATATAAGCAGTCTTACGGACAAGGGAGCAGAAGATAAAACGAGGTTAGGGACCACGAAGGCAAGCAAGCCCCCACCAGTAAAGAGCCAGGGGAGGGAGCCTATATTTTTCTTTTGGGCTTAACAATTTTTTTTCCTCAATTCATTCCTTCCCCTCCTTTGTCGGGAAAGAGCTACGCACGTGCATTATATTATTTTTCCAATTCGCTTTCGGTACACAGATGTACACTTCCCATTCAATCTGCACCAGCCCTAGTAAAAAGGGGGCGCCCCAACAGGCAACATCTGCCGAGAAGGGCAGTTACCTGGGCGAACGACAGCCAACAGATATATTTATTTCCAATAAGGGATGTGAGGGGAAATAAAATGGATTCTATTATATATACTCATATTTACCGCACCTAAAGGGAACCTAAATTGAATAGATTCACTTATATACCATCTTCAGCACTACCCTTAGGAGCAGGCACAATGTTTTGGTAGAACAGATCTTACAAAACATCCTCAGTGGTAGCATACATTCCCCACATTCTTCCACCCATGCAAAGTTGCCACGATAAAAATAATTTGAGTTCAAGTTGCCAACAGACGAGAGAGAGCCAAGTTACCAAACCCAAAAGGGAAAGACCATAATAATAGTAGTTAGTTCCTCCATACCCGAAAGAGATAATAAGTAGTTCCCCATGTATGTTATCAACCACGGGGAACTACAGACAAGAGATAAATCCCACATAAAAACTGGCCGAGAGGATAAGTCTATCATCATATGATACCCGTTTACACGCTGCCCCATTAAACAACAGACCCGAAAAGAGTTTCCCCATACCCAGAGCACCCAACATAACACAGGTCTGGAAACAACAGTTTGTCCAGAAAGATAAAACACCTGCTGTTCACCCTCCCAATACATCCATTGCGCAGATATCTCATTAAACTGACAGGTAACACTCAATAACAAACACTGTGAGTACATCGTGGACAACGCCTGCCTCTAAGCAAACGGCAAAATATAGCTTGGAAGGAAGCACGTAAGTAAGCGCGCCGGTGGTTATTCTTTCTTTGTTGGACCAGCCGGGTTCTTTTTTCCCAGCCTGCCAGCCAGTAATCCTCCAGGGCCCCGCTCAGCCTAAAAGCCATTGATCTCCCACCCAGCGACAAGTGTGAAACATATGGAAAATCAATTCTTCCTAGCTACCATGTAGCAATTTGGATTACATTGCTAGAATATGAATGGGGATGGCATGTTCCATTAACCTTCGTGGATCGGATCGGATGGATCGCCGGCTTTGAGCTAATCGGGATAATTATATTCTCCTAGATACTTGGCTTAAACGCCTCCTTTATATTCAAGCTGCCTCAACATTGCACAACCCTAGTAACCTATTATTTCAATTAATATCCTCCCGATTACGCGATCAACCTACCAATTTGAAGCATGCTCACCTGAAAACTAATCCATATTGCAATTACCCATTTAATATACTTTTGGGGCAATATGAAACGTTATCTCTTTAGATAAATGCCATAAGTCATTGGGTTACCTAGAGAGAAAATATAGGGACCCAGATAGGCATATCAATCTCGAAACTCCAAAAGCAAATATTTTCATAATATAAATAGACTTTTTAGGGCGTCCCAAGCTAGTGATTGGCGCTATTCAAATCATTTTATTACTGTCAGTCAGCATTTCAGGAAGTTTCCCTATGAGAGGCTGGCTGGATGGATTCATTCACTTGGCTAGAATACTTTACTGGTGAGCTCTGGGGTGGGATCGGATACCGAGCTTGGCTGAACTGGGCTTGAATACTTGGATACTCAACTTGGCTTGGTTAGTCGGACTGCGCGCTAATAGACCGCTTGCTTGGCTTAGCGGCTAATATCAACTGGGCTCCTGGGATTGGATACTAAGCTGCTTGCCTTTGTTACTCAGACTGGGCCACTCATCAGCTTTGCTACCGGGCTGCTGGGCTGGAGACAGTCATATACAGGCAGTCACATAGAGCACCTCACTAACATACCTGGTACGTAGAGCAACCACATAGCCGATCATAGAAAGCACTTATTGCCTGTTTTCATAGCCGAGATATGATAATCCATTGCCAGTTTTCATTGCCAATAGTCCGTGGTCATAGCTTATTTCCGGTTCTCTTTTACTGTTGTCATCGTCTTAAGGTCCTTGGCAATAGACGAGGGAGTCCCGGGAGTCCTTTTCAGTCAGAGCAGAAGGTCATTGTAGCTAGTAATTGTTTTTATAGCCAATTGGAGGTCGCTTGCCTTGGAGAATCTCATATATAATCTTGTTACTACCTATACCTTTAGGTAGGGACCTTATTTGAGCGGATCCACTAGCATATTAAGCAACGTTGGGAACATATTTTAGAAAACATTATCATTCACTATTCTTGTATAATAAAAATAAGCTTTAGGGGGTCCAAGGTATAATAAAATAAATTGATTTTTATAGTAGTAGTTTTCCTATCTAGTTGTAGTTGTCATCCTAGTTATTTTATTTCTAAAGATAACTCTCGCCCACTGGATGGATTTTTTCTCACTCCGGCATAATACAGAATAAATTGAACGGGGGTAGCGGTTCAATGTGTGGGAATGGCGACCGGTAGGTACAATGGTAGAGTTCAAATGTGAACTGCAAAAGAAGCACTTTTGATCGGATTTGTCCGGTTGCAGCATGAATTCCCCATAGGTTGTTGCGGTAAAGATTTATGATACACGTTCTTCCTAATGATGGTGAAATGGACGACACCAGTATGAGCTTATGCATCGCACCATAAAAGCAAATTCTATCTCTTCATCCTCTATCCTCTAACGCGTATGAAATCTTATTATGCGTGACACCCTTTAGGATTGAACTTGGATGATGATGACTTGAGTTCACTTCACTTAACTTAATGATGAACATGAGTTTACTTTTATTCACTTGATGATGAAGCTATTTCCTCAATCCACATTAGTTAGGCTATTAGATGATGATGATTAATATTGATAGGCTACAGGAATTTAATTAGTCATATTAGGGCAGTAATATTAGTTATCAAAGGAAGTAACAGCTCTTATAAGTCATAGTAATTAGTGAAAAAAGTGAGTGGCCAGTAATAAAATCATAGTATCAAATCATAGTAAGTAGGAGCTAGTAATCATAGGAAAGCTGCTTCCCTACCCAAAGAGACGAGCCTACCCTAGATTGAGGGTGCAAGCTCTCTCTAAAGAATAAATAGCTTAATCTTTACATCAAATATCTTCATTGGTCCTGGCCATTCCTTGTATTAATTGGTCTTCATGAGCTGCTTGAGCCCAACCTAGCATGAGGGTACAAGCTATATAATATCATCTTCTAGGTGGTCCCCATCCATCCCGCTGATAAGTTATAAGGTAGTGGAAGCCCCATCAAAGCTAGCATCCATTCATCATATATAAAGCTGCCCTCCGTCATATTGAATTTACCCTCCGTCATGAAAGAGACATTATAGTTGCGGATCCATTGCAACTCAACTGTGGCATTTTGAACCATTTCGGAAGATGGTGATCATGAGGAAAAATTTGATGATACACTGCCAATAAAGGTTCTAAATCCGGATCCTGATCATTGTCAAATTAGTTAGCCCGGTCCCGCTGCAGCAAGGGATGATCATCGGTGGTGGTGGCGAAGTCAGGGAATCGGTGTCCGGAATAACCCATTTGATCCCAGGAGCATGAACATTGGTACCGTTGTTGGCGAGCCCGTATGAACATTAGTACCGCGGCCCAGGGAGCCCATGTGATCCAGTGGTTGTTTTCACTTCTCTACTCGACGGTTAACTCAAAATGATAGTTATACAACAACACCCACATTATAAGTCTAGTATCAAAAAAAATATACTACTATTCCTACTTTGACTCTTTAGATATACTTTATATATAAGATATCCTAACTAATCACTCTAAGTAAAGGATACAGAAAGCCTTACTTACTTAGTGACTAATACTAAAGAGTGATCAGTTCCTCTTGTTCCTACATCAAGACATCATTAAGAATTAGAAAGCTACTTTTACTTCCTATTGTTTCTACCTACTCTCTAAAACTACAAATACCACTATTATTATTTCCTACTATCTATTTAGAAGTTCTACTTTCTTTCTGTATTGTTGAATTAATACATGTGTTGGTATGTCTTGTTATCGAACTATAGCTTTTCCTAATCTAAATCCTTTATTCTATCTTATACTAATCCTTAAGCAGCTGATCTAATAATAATAGATATAAGGCTGTTGTCTTTACTGACTCCTTTACTTTTGATAGCCTAAGAATCTCATCTTCATATTTTATGAAAAAGAATAAACATATAAGAGCCCGTAGGAAATCATATATCAGACTCTCTTAATTAAACTAAAGCATGAGCATGAGGTCTGGACTTGTCTATGAAAATGAGGAACGGAGTACTCGCCCGACCATTCAATTTATCTCTCTTTACATTTGATGGGCTGGTATTTGATGGGCTGGTATTTGATGGGCGATATTATGATTGATTATTCGAGCGGAGATCCCATACGATGCTAAAGCGTAATTACATATATTAAGTTATTGCGACAGTACGTGATCGAACCTGCTACCTGGTGAGATAGTGATAACCCGCCACACAAGGACGTTTGTCACTTGTGTCCCATACCCACGCTTCATGCCTTTAAACGATAAAGACCAACTCTAGTCTGTTTTTCCTCATTAAGAGCTTTTGGGAAAGTCTTAAACAAACTCTCTCAAAGCCCATCCTGATAACTTCAGACAACAGTTTGGAACCAGAATAGACTAAAAAGAGCACCTGAAGAGCACCTCACATTGAAAAAGAAATAACCATAAGGCTAACCTGCTTCTACCTATCAAGGGACATGCTATCAAGGGGCATAATAAAAAGATAGCATGGGAAAGAGTGACCCTATATACTATCTCGAGGGGGAATAAACCTTTCTACTGTAACCCTATATAAACATTGAACTCCCACTATTCTTTTTATTGCATAAAGTATGGCAAACTTTATTAAGTATAATAAATCATATTTCAAGAAAGTGCAATAGGCTACCAATAACCCTTTCTTCTTTCTTATTGGTTGGATTTTTCCTTTGGTCCTTAGGAAGGAGGTCTCGACTAAAAGGAGAGGAATATTCAAATATTTCCCACTTACTTATGCGCCTTGGTGGGGTAGTAGCTACTACCAAATCCAATCAGGCGGATAAGAAATCGGAGTACTTAGCGTCAGCAGCGGCAGCGAGATGGAAAGGTATAATATACCCCAGCTGCCTAGACAGAAGCATTTCTGGACGCAGCTTATTAAGAGATATATTTCAAATCTTATATCTCGGCGTCATAATCCATCCTTGGCATACCATACATATGTTTTTTTATTGGTAGGCAGCATCGGATGAGCAGATATTTATGGAATGGAAAGGAGTTGTCGAACATACATTGCTTTGGGGTTGCATTGCATATATTCATTCCTTAGAAAGATATGAAGGATTCAATAATATATATTATAAAGGAGCAAGGGCGTTTTTATACTAGGGCGTAGACCTGGGACATATTTTGTTTTACAACAGTACCGGCGAGTGCATTGATGCTTCGGTCTTCCTTCGAAGTCAGTCCGCATACAATACATAAATAATGGTATCACTGGCGCTAGATGCACGCACGGGAAAAAGAGGGATAAATGCGCTCTATATATATGGTGAAGTTCAAGTTCAATAATATGAATTGATAGTGGGTGGGGCAACAGCGGCAAAACGGGAGCAAGCGGTCGGAGCTGCGCCATCCATCGGGTCCGGGTACGGTTTCACCCAGCACTGAATTGACACGCTCTTTTAGCACCCACTCATTATCCGAATTATAACTTTAGCACCCATCTTTCAATTCAAATCTTAGCACTGCCCTTTACTTAACACTACGAAGTTACCACAGAATTCCAGGCTTGGCTTGTTTGGGGTTTATCCCTTAGTAAATAAAACACTCATGAGTCACTTGTCTTAGTACAACCGTCATAGTCGGGCTGGCCTTTACATAAAAAAGACATATCATTTCCATCCTTTTTTACAATCTAATCACGGATCACTGATACAATGATGGTACATTTACAAAAACTTTTGGCTTGTGGAAGCCATACATTTGGTATTCTTCTGAATCATAAGCATATTTACCCTCGGGTAAACATCGTGCAATCTTAGGGGTAACAACTGGCTCCACATGGGACGTGTGCTCTTCCTTGGAAAGCATGCCATAACTCCAGAATCTACAACCTGTCATCTGAACACATTATCACCAGAAGGCATTAGTTGCACCGTGATATATATATATATATTAAAACCTGCATCTAATGTAAGTTACACTAAAAGAAATAATAAATAATAATAAATGCATGAAACTAGAAAATGAAAGTAAAAACAATTAGAATATAATGCTTTTATGAATGCTGAAATTATATATATATTCTAATTTACCTGGATGCCCAGGGGACATAAGATGTTACCTTTGAAGAACAGCTTCAGGATTTGCCCGTTCACGGGCAGCGGTAGCTTCTCTCCGTCTAGGTGGCTTAGGTAGAAGGAATTTGGGCCAGCCATGCTCTCAATGATGTAGGGACCCAACCATAAACTGTAAAACTTACCGTGCTTACCTGGCTTTTTATTTATATTGTCCCGCATAAGTCCAAGGTCGCCTTTGTTGAATGACCTTAATCGGGCAGCATTTTTTCTCGTCCCAGCTTCCTTCTCCACTACTACCTCGACCACACTATCAGCACTAGAATTGGATATGAAATGGGCTGCAATGCCTCTCGAACAAGAGGGGGCGCTTAGCGAGGTACTCGTTCTTAAATAGGTGGGTCATCAACTCGCTTTCGAATGGGCTTTGCTACTGATGCTTTTGCTTTAACCTCCGAGACCTTCGCTGCTGCTCCCGGACCAGGATAGTTTATGGGAGTTTATGCACATCATAAGGAAGACACATAGAGCAATGACAGAACATATTTATACCATAAAATCTCGGAACATTTAGCAGTGGAGGACGTTCGCTGGAACACCGCACCTTCATGTTGGAACGTCCGGAAATCAAGGAGCACTAGCATATGCCAGAAAACGAAGGAAATGCCTTCACTAAACTTATATAAGTACATACTAATGTAAGAACAAAGATTCTTGGAACATCAGGGAATGTAGGAACACATAAAGTAAAAACACGTGCTAATCCCGGAACTACACAGATAGAGACACCGAAATATGTTGGAACACTAGGAGTGGGAGCAATAGCAGATGCCATAAATTAGCTTCTCAAAAAGCAGGCAAAAACTTAACATCAGAAGTAGGAACACTACAAAATGTCAGAACCAAGCTTCCGGGAACATACTTTCAGGTAACATCATTCTTTGTGGAGCGGACTTCCCTATAAACAAAACGTTTAAGCATTTGCCAGAGGGCAGGAGTTTGCGCGGGTTTGTTTCCCTGTCATTTTTGTATATTTGGTGGGGGTATGGTTTCACCTTTACTATATATGTATTATGTGCATCTAGCACAGGAGGGAGTCAATGCCAACTATTAGTATTAGGTGGGCAGAAAAGCGAGTAGCTGCGGGAAGCTAGTTAGCGAAGCGGTAGAGAAGCAAGTAAGGGATGTTACTAGAATGTAAAGGAACAAAGCGAGGGAACACCAGTTAGTTAGAGGAGCTGGATTGTACATGAAGCTAGTGAGCTACGTGCCCAAAAGATAGCTGGGGACACTTGTCCTATGTCATTTGCTCAGTAAACCAGCCCAAAGAGATTACCTGAATCTGCCTTACGATCCAGGCTTACAGCTATAGGTGATCCAAGGGAAGGGATAAGTAAATTAATTAAAAAGCAATAGGTATCCTACCTATGAAGGATGTCACAATAAAGAATCTAATTCATTCATACTAGTGTTACTTAAGGTTAACAATCACTACTTCAAATACATTTCGTAGAAGTACGTGATACATCATAATCTCGTAATCTGTGAGGAAGGGCAGGCAAATAAAGAAATTAAGCTTTCTAAATGTGAGAGCGGAAAGGTGGCCTCTCACCTTGTGTCAGTGGCCTTTAACATGGAGTACTTTGTTCCTTGTTTCAGGCAAGCCCGGCGGAATCACATCTTTCTTATTATTGATTTCTTTTACTTTTCTTCCTCGTTAATACGTATATAACATGCATGCCAACCAATGGAACGTGTTAACCTCCCCCCAACCCGACCGACGCTGACCGACGACTATAAACCCCAAGACCATTAGCGAGAACCCTATCCCCCCGCCAGGGGCAGGCATAGCGGACACCCTACCCTACCAGGCTCCGCTGGTAGCTCTATCCTATTGGGGGAATAGCTCAGAAGTGAAGTGGAGGGAAATGCACATATATCTCTATAATATGATGCTTGTGATCGAGATGAATAAGATCCAGTCAAAAAAGGCAAAGCTAGTAGCAGCATAAGCAGCTTACCTAATAGCATATAATCCAGTAGCAGATCCATATCCATATCAGTATCCAAAGCTAGCAGCAGTACCAGTAGCATAAGCAGTAGCATAATCAGATGCACCAGTTGATCCAGTGGTTTTTTCTTTTTACTCAGCAGTTTGTTCTTTCGTTTAAGATCGTGATCCAGTACTAGCACCAGTATAATAGCTACTAGTAGACCCAATAGCTTAAGAACCAACCAGTTGGATAAAAACCATAAGCACTAGTTTACTAAGTTTATTTTGTTGTGAGTAAACTCGATGAGTTCAATAAGTTCCTCCAAAGGCCCATCCATCCTATCCATCCATCCAAGATCAGGGATCTTAATACCTTGATTAATAGCAGGGGTCTAATCGTCAAGGTTACAAAATATGCAAGTAAGTGAGGGCTAGCAAGGGGCTAAGCTAAAGGCAGAGCCCTAGGAGGAGGCCGCTTCGCTCCACTGGTTAGTTTACAAGGAGTATTGGTAGAGCTCACTTGCCCGAACATGTCCTGCGGAGCCCGGAAAGAGCAGTTCTCTCTTTGTAACATGAGCATCATAACCGCAGGGGAGACACCAGCGGCGTTGTATTCGGCAAGCGTTGTGGTAAGCAAGCCCAGCACAGAGAGTCCTCTTCCTTAGGTCAGCTTTTGATTCTTGAGAGTTACTTGCAAGAGAGAAAGGATCAAGTCAGTCCTAGATCGAGGAGTGTTCATGTCAACTTTGATTCTTCCTTGTGGTTTTAATCAACTAGTGGAGAACTAGGACACATGTTAAGTATAGTTTAGTTACTCGGCAACAAGATGGGTTTTTATAGTTTGGTTAAGCAGGGAAGTTGGACCAGGTTACGTATTGAAAGTTCAGTGAAAGGAAGGACCACCGACCGGTTCCAAAGTGCAAGTGAAGTTTAACCCATTATATATTGGAGAGCACTATTACTTACACCCTCGTGGGCCAATGAACAACCTTCCTATGTGTTGGCAGGTACTTGTTGTTTCTGGGTCGGCTAATGGGTGGTGTTCATAAAGGAGTGAGTGGTCCTCCTGTTTAGTCCCATAAACCTGCTGCTGTCTGTCCTATTAGAAGTCCCTTTATCGGAAATAATAATATTAAGGATAAAAGATATAGGAACGTACTTTGAAGTTGAAACTAACTAACCACCCTTTGACTCAAGTTCATAAATAAAAGCTTTCCTCAACAAGATATAACATACAATAATATATATATATATATATATACCAAGGTTATCAAGTATAGTTTCATAAGCGATCCTTTCCTTGATAGCTGCTGGTAAAAGAACAAGACTAAGAAGTGGGTAGTAGGTAAGCAGTAGGAGTAATAAAGATATTTGATAGCTGCTGGTCTAAGGAGTAGTAAGTGAAAATATATATTTGTATGGGAAAAGGATGATTGAGTCCAAGTGGTGAGGAGCGGAGGTGGTATAAGTTCTATCTGTGATTGCTAATTCCTTTGATGTCTGTATTGACTTCCAAAGCTACTTCCTACAAGTTCCTCAAGAGTAGATAATATACTTGCTCTAATTTAGAGAGGGTATATGGCAAACATAAGGATAGTTCTTAGTGTATCTAAACCAATTCATACCAAAGGGACTAGTTCCAATTGATACCAACCAAGGAGCTCTAGTTCTAAGATAGCGAATAGGTAAGAGATCTAATAAACCAAGACGAACAAAAGGTCCGTAGGTGCTTGTCCGCATCGGGCAAGGTGCGAAGCTCTTGCTCGAGAAAAGGAGAGCAAGGAGTTCTAAAAGCAAAGATATGTTTTAGGGAGTAAGTATAAGTTAGTAAGAGCTGACCAAGAAGTTATAGGCTACCAAGCGAAGAATAAGTTATAGATTCCTTGTGTTGCTGTTATGCGTTCTTGTATTAGAAAGTAAGATATTGAAAGTATTATTCCTAGCGTAAGGAGCTTACCTTATAGAGCAGCTTTGGTCAAATGTGATTATGGACTTTTCTGATCTTGTACATATTCAATACTATCTTCTATCAACCGTGCATCACACGAGTTACCCTTAGAGCTCTTATGCAGGGAATTATGAAATATAGAGAGAATAGCTGAATAGGAATCAGTTTTGTTTATTCTGATAACCCCCAGCCAGAATAGGAAGTGTGACCAGGACATTTCCCGACCAGATATCCCGACCAGGACATATTCTTACCAGGATACAAGTGAGTTCAATCCGTTTATATTCCGGCAGGGCTCGTGGTGCAGGGTTGACTCGCTATGCTCAACGAAATACCGCCTGGTACATCTCCATTCGCTGGCTTACCACTCCGGTACGGTGGCCCACTTCCCACGGCCACTACTTACCGGGATGGCCCTAGACCGATCCCCTACCAAGACCAGTAAGTTAGTACCGTACAACGAAGGAATAGAAATGAAGTGAATCGTATTTTCGCTTGAGCACACAAATAGTGAAACAAATCGTGATACAAATAATGAATGGATCTTTCCTTTAGCCCGATAATGCATTAGCAAATGGCTTTCCCCCGAAAGTCTTTACTGGCCTCAATAAGTCGCTTATTTTATAGAATTGCATGAAAGTATCTAGTTAGCGCTTCCATGCATAAACCCACGCTGGCAAGTAATAAGGCAAGGCACTAACGACGGTTCCTAGTTCAGTCCTGGCCGTGCTCCTGTGGGTGACCCCTTTATATAAGCAGTCAATGGTGCTGCTGGTTCCGCCTCTGATGCACGGTCTCAACCTCGCTCGATCTGTTGCATCAAGCTAGCTGGTAGTGATGCTGGCATCATCAACTGGAGAATCCGCATCGGACTATGGCTTTGGTGGTGGGGATCCTGCCTCTAAAAAAGCTATTTAACAGACAGGGATGCGGGCTCTAAAACAGTATATAAGACAGGAAGATCAGCTTTGCTTAGATGGGTTCTGCAACAGGAGGATCCGAAACTGGCTATTTTCGAACTGCCTATCTTTGGTCCGTACCAGCTCTGGGTCTTGTATGGTCTAAGTATATTGTAGCCTTTGTTCATAAGCACTCTTACAAGGTCTTATATTACACTTGCGACATAAGGGGCCAAGCTCTAATGCACGTAAAGTCAAGACTGGTGTCGGTGTCCCCACCTTACAGGTCGTTAAAGGGTAAAGCCGAGGTAGAGTATCTGTCCGGATATGTATCTATCCTGTCCTGGGAAAGCAGATCTTATCTTTCCTGCGTTTTGCAACTGAGTTAACATATGGATTTGAAACTAAATATCGATCCGGAACCGGGGCAGTAGTTTTAGGTGCGGACTCACCATTTGTGTAGGCTACTCACCATTTGTGTAGGCTACTCACCATTTGTGTAGGCTATAGTAATAGTAGTAAAGGCAGGGAGGGGCTACGACAGCAGAGGTAAAGGAACCACCAAAGATAGAGATAGCAGCATCAATGCCAACGGCATGGACGGGTAACAAAGTTTATCCTTAAACAGTTCCATAAGCATTTAACCGAGCAAAAACACGCGTTCGTTTACCCATATCCACTTGACCGAGTCTCACTAGCAGCTGATCCGGAACCAGAACCAGGGGAAGAAGCAAAGGCATTAGCCAAGGCGGTAACAGCAGATTCAGAAGCAGATGGCTCACTACCCCTTGCCTCACTACCCCTTATACTTAGAGTAGTATAACAATGAATGTTTTCCGAACGTGTTCAAAAAGTTGATACATCAGACGTATAGAAGGTTGAGGAATCCATCCCCAGTAAGTTTTGTCCCAGGGCTTAAATAAAATGAATATTTGCAGAACATTAAAAGACAAGGTTGAGACAGACAGACTTAAGGGTTGAGGAAGACATACCTGTAGACTTACTGTTTTATACTAGCCATAAAATGTGAGGAGAGCAGAGACAGACAGACATACCCTTCCTTTTCCATTGCGGTTCTCGAGCTCCTGCTTTTATAGCCATTCCCTCCGTCAGTCCATCAAAGTATCTCCGTCTATATATCTAATAATATATCATAGGTTAAGTTAAGATCCATTAAACTTAGTTTAGTATTGACGTTATTAACGATGCACCAATCTACTAGACCTCAGATTTAAACAACAAAGACCATAGGTAACCACACAGCCCACCCCTACTATAGAAAGGGCGGCTTTATCGTCTGCAACAACAGAGTAGAGCTTCACATAGATAGGTGCAGCAGAGGCAGGCATAGCAATAAATAGTGTGAATAGAACCTTGCCCGATGCGGACAAGCACCTACGGACCTTTATGATCAATAATTAGAAAGACCTATAAGGAAGACACAAGATTGGTTGGTCTCACTCATATTTTGAGGGCCAACAGACGGATCGAAAGACAGATAGATCCATCTGGAAATGGGAAAAATATGGATCCGGAAAGCCCCCCAGTATAGGTTAGCCAATCAGAAAGAAGTTTCGTTAATAAATTATATGCGAGTAACTACATAGGTAGGGGCAATAAGTGTGGGTAGAAAACCAGTATAGGTTAGCCAATCAGTATTAATTCCCTATATCCACAGTTAGGTCAGTTATGAAATAGTGGCGATTTCTTCCTGTGCATCGATTGGAGAGACGGGGATCAACTTCAATCAACTAGGTGTACTTCCGGGGATAAGCAACATCAAGCAACTTCATGCCACGAATGAGAAGCAACATAAAGCAACTTCATTACGGGGAACGGACTATTTGAATACTGATTTCTAGATTTTCATACGGAAAAGCTTACTTATGATGTTCCCTCTACTATATTATATTCAACAGTTTCCACATTCAACTAGGACACTCTCCAGTATACCTCTCTATGGGTCAATTTCTATCATGTTTTAACTTCACATATATGTTGCAATACGGCAGACTTTTTATCATGCTATTGGTTCAGTAACTATAGTTCACCCACGGTCGGTAAGGAGTCTAACCTGATGCTCTTCTCTCCAATCATTACCGGTTGATCGAAAGCTCGATCGGGGGTGAAGGCTGGGCAGTTTTGGATAGGGCTCTCTCGGCTATTGATCCCTTCCGTGCCACCGGTGGAGTGAAGGATGGACTACAGCCAGCCAAGAGAAAACAAAAGTTAGGCCAGCCCGGAGGCAGGGATACTAGTTCATTACCGCTAGCCCATCTCCATCGGCTGTTTTATCTTAGCCACCCACGGAAGAAAGAAAGCTCCGGAGTGAAAAAAACCATCGGGAAGGAGTTCAACCAGTTACCCGGCCTCGGTAGTCCTTCTTTGGATTGCTTTTTATAATGGATGATATAGTTGGATGGATAGAGAGCTCACGTTGCGCCCCCAACAGTTGTTCTTGTCCCACCAGTTGAATGAAGCTGGTAGCTGGATAGTTTCCAGTTGAACCCCGGTAGTTGAGTTGATTAGTTTTACCGTGGGTGAGGGAGCTTTCTCGGATATCTGCATGTTTGGCTCATGTCTGCTAGCTCTCGACTACCGGAAGTAGCTTTATTAATCTGGATGGCCCGGAAGTAGCTGCCATCACATATAGTTCACTCATCGTTACAGCTTTAGTTAGGACCCCACTGACCTGCCTAACGTTGATTCCCGCCTAGCTAATCTATATTCCGGATGATTCAATCCAGCCTAATATTAGGTGGCTATCCCTGTTGCTATAGTAGAGTTCCAACTCCCCACCCTGGATGGGCGAGATCGAGAAATAGAAGGTACGAAGTCGCTTGTCCGCATCGGGCAAGGTGTTCAGTCCCGTGAAGGATGGAACTCTGTTTCCGATTATAGTTGTAGCTCAGTTAACACCCTAACGAGACTGGGGAACGAGAAGGAAGTAACTCCTACCCGGGGGATGGAGCCTACCTATAGTTGAAGCTCGAGGAAGGGAGTTCAGGGAGGAAGGCAGGACCTGATAAGAAGCTAGTCGATGCCGCCGGAAGGAAGGAAGCTAAACAAATGTCAGAACTGGATGCAACGCCCTACCTGAAATGCAACGCCCCTCCCTAAGCACATGCAGCACCCTACCTAAATGTAACCTCCTCCCATTCAATTGAAAGGACCTTACCTCATTCACGCCCGCCTTTAAATGTCACCTCACCCCCCTGAGCATTTATTTAAGGACCGGATTTCATTTTCACTCCCCTCCGAGTACTTTGCTCAGCAATGCAAGGACCCGGAGGTCCTTCTTATTATTACCAGTGTTTACATTATTCAGATTGGGAGGATTGGGCACATGTTGTTGAGCATAAACCTGCCCTTGAGGAGGTGCAGGTTGAACGATGTTAGCTTGGGGTTGAGGTGTCACAGTTGGAGGAGCCAGAGAAACTGGTGGGGGACCAATAAAAGGATAATATGGGTTGGATGCTGCTCCACTATAAGAAGAACTAATACAAGTATGGGCATGCACATGCTGATGCATAGGTTTACTAGGATAAGAGGTGCTAGTTCCAACTTGATAGGTGGAATGTGAAACATACTGAGGAGGGTTGCTATAAGGCATCTGGGGATGTTTGAAAGGATGAGGAGCATACGAAGGAGTAGCTCCATGGTAAGGAGTACCATACGTGTAACCTACAAGTGGGTAAGTATGAGGATGGCTATGAGTGACAGATCCAATAACACCATTTGCCGCATGGGATGCCCCCCGTGCAGACAAGTCACCTAAGTGAGAGCAGGGGGCATTGGGCAAGAGTTCCCGCCAACTTTGAAAGAACATAAGTTGCAGCCTAACTTAAATAAGTGTGAGTTTGGCAAGAAAGATATATTCTACTTAGAATTTATTACAGGTGGACAACAAATCCGCATTAACCCAAACAAGAAAAAGACCATTTTTCATTGGCCAGCCCCCCCCTCACTGAAGTAAGTTTTTCTTAGTCACTGAAGTAAGGATTTTTCTGAGATGAGTAAGTAACCTCAAGGAGCTTTATAACAGGCTTTTCTGAGATAGCAGCACCATTGCATGGGCTAACTAGGTGCAACAAGTTTGACTGTGGGCGGAGGAGCATGAAAAGGCACTTGAAGCTTTGAAGGTGAAGGTATGTAATGTATCAATGTAGGAATTGTCCAATTTGAGGCTTTCTTTCCAGATTGAAGTTGATGCCTCGGGCTATGCCATGGAAGCAACACTGTTGCAGTAGGGTAGGCCAATTGTCTATCAATCAGAAACTTTCGCAAGTGCAGCCTATCACTCAGAAAATTGAACAGGTGCATTTATTAATTACCCAACCTAAGAGAAAGAGTTTTCTTCCATTATGCGTGTCATCAAGCATTGGAGACATTTTTGACTCGGCAAGGCTCTGTTGTTTCAAAAGGGTAATACTCCATTTAGGCTATAAAAGTCCAACCTCATTAAGCTTTAAGGAAACAATCCTCCCACGAGGAACCCATACGCTCCCAGTCTCGTATTACCGCTTTCCCCAATACGCCCATTCTCCTATTCACGCATCAGCAGTACGTATTCAGTTCGCATTACAGCATTCCGTTAAATACGCTTTACCCATTATACCAGCTCTCCATCCTGCCATCCAGCCAGCTTCCAAGCTCCAGCTCCACGGCCAGCTCCAGCTTACCACCCAGCAAGCTAACAAGCAAGCTAACAAGCCAGTTGTTTTTAGTTGGTCGAAGTAAGGCAAGCAAGCGATAAGCAGCCAGTTATCGTTAGTTGTTCAAAGAGTCCTCCTTTAGTGTTGTATTTATTGGAGTTATTGGGTTCACCCAGGCAAGCGAGTAAGCACGAGTAAGCGCGAGTAAGCAAGTGAGTAAGCAGTTGGAATGAATTGGGGAAGGGTCTCCAGGCAAGTAAGCAAGATAGATCTACGGGCAAGCAGCAAGAGAGCGGGTAGGTTGTCATTTCCTAAATTAGAACCCCAAACCATTGCTAGGAAAGAAGAGAATTATCCTTTACCACCTTCATACTTAGACCTGTTTTAACTATACACCACTTGCTTCATGAATCGCTTAGTGCATGGGTACTATCCCTTTCCGGACGGGATTGAATCAGCTTACCCTGAACCTCCCCTTCTTACTGCTTTTTCACACTACCTAACCCACCTGAAGAACCAGACCTTCTAGCCCTAGAACACTGAATGAATGCTTAGGAGGCACTGCTTAGACCTTCTCTTCTCAGGGCCGGCCGGATGGCCAAAAAACCCTTTTACTTTCTTATTCTCTTCACCCTAATACAGGAAAGGAATTATGAGTTAAGGCTTTAAGTAGCCACCAAGAGCATTGGCTAAAGGCACAGCTATCACACTTCCGAATCAAACGGGGAGCAAATAGCGGGGAGCAAATAGCCTATTAACCCGCTTTTTTCAAAATATTCTATTTATGCTTTCTAAAGGTTTGGCTCACTTGACGTTAGGAGAGCGAGGGCCTATTGCTGCTTTTTATGGGAAGTACAAATGAAACCTTATCTTTGCTCATTTGAGTGCTCCCTTTCTCTTTACGGTGCATGTGGAAGTCAGCTCAGCCCTACCCTTCCTTCCTTATTATTATGAGTGTAACCTCTTACCCAAACCCCACATATGAAATAGATGGTACGACTGGGGGTCATCATTAGGTAGAGGTCCGCTCCTTTGTGCAAGTGCTATAGGTAAATAAAGCGCGTCAGGTACACCTTAAAGTGTTTTAATGGCAGCGCCAGCCTTGAGCAATATATAACAAGTAGGAAAATATGCTTGCACCGGTAGGAAAGCTGCTGGGTCCACTTCCACGGATTATGGATAAACCGTTGCTCCTTCTACTCCTGTGGGATCATTTACGGGCTATCAATTCGTACCTGAAACTGAACTTCACCTTATAATGCTTGGTCATTAATTCCCTCCTCTATCTAGCCCAGGAACATGTCCACCCAAGGTTCTATAACGGTGGAGGGTAAAGGGTATAGGGTGGGCGGAGGGTCGAGAACATGGGGACTAAAGATTAGACCTCCTCTATGGGGACGTGAGATGTGGATATGATGGGGACGAATAATGCTATACTCATCGAACAACCTCTACTCAGTGAGTGCTAGAACCTCTGGGCGATGCATGATGAAGAACTCTGGTACGGCGGTCCACTAATGATGCTCCTGTCAGTACAGCAGCATTATTAAGAGCTATGCTTGGCGCAGCTAGAAGTTCTTGTCGGTGCCAATCGGTGACAAGTAGTCAGGAGTTGATGCCAGTCATAGACCAGACGCAACCATACCTCAATATAGAAATCTAAACTTACCCTAAAAACTCGAACCTCTTCCGCTATGGAACCTTGGGATTGGTAATACCTTGGCTAGATGGAAGGAAGGAATTATGACGCGTTACATATGTTCACCATAAGGGAGGAGGATCATTCATACAACAGTCATTCAGAGACGATAATAGACAGAGGGTATTTGCATGGGTTCTTCGCTGCCGATTCACTTGTTGCTTTACCTTGGTGCCGATAGGGAGCCCCTCATTCCCGGTCTATGCATGTATGCCACTAGAACCTACACAGGAGGTGCCAAGAGACACGAAGGAAGTCCTGTCGGAAGTACTTGTCGGGAGTAGGGCGGCCAGCCAGGGTTGGAATTGTTGTTACCAGTTTGCCCCTTTTTTGCTCAATCAGACTTTCAGGTCAGGTCTGATAGCGTCGGTAAGATCAGGACCTTATTTGAGCGAAAGGAAGGTTAGACCTACCAGATAAGATAAAGGTCGTATGGATCTTTTTATCTCTATAATATGGATGGATCCGGCTCTCTACCACAAGCATCAGACTCACCGGCACTATGTTGCTTGCGGTCTGGATCACGAAGGTCTGGGTCTCGCTCACGAACAGCAGCTACTACGTATTGCTATCCAAGATATGGATATACACCACGAGCATCTCTATCCCGAGCATCCGGCTCTTCCTCTAGATAATGAAGGTCTTTATCTCAATCTCTAAGATCAGGCTCTTACTCCCTATCACGATCTATCACGATCTCGCTCTCTACCAGGATCTTGCTCTTTATAGTATGGATATTATATGGATGGGTCTTTATCTCTAGCATCAGTAACTGGATCTCGATCTCGTTTATAATCTGCTTAACCGACTGGATCAACAACATGATGTAACAAAGATTTGAACTTTGTATAATTACCCAGTTTTGTCTAATAACAAAGAGTTTTAATAAGAAATCCCTTACTTAGTGCTGCGTTAGGTGCGCCCATTCCCCCAACAAATTTGACTGTATACGACGATATTGCATATAGACGTTGCTTATTTTGTTAGGTCCTTTATATATGTTATTTATCCATTACACTTTGAATCTTTATTTATTCTGTTGGGCAGCTCGCTAAGGAGATCCTCGGAACTGCCTTTGGAATTACTTCCTTAAAACTTAAGAGATGGGGGTGAGCACTTAGAACATCCTTATTTACCTTTTAAAGCCTACTCTGGCATGACCTTTATGTGCGACAGCTCCCAACAGTCCCAGATCCTTGGAACTGCTTGGATTGAGGAACTCACCTTTTATATTTAGATACGTCATCTCGCGGGCTTGATAAAAAAAACCCTCTTTTGGATAGGATTTTTAATCACCCCCCCCCACTTCAAGTACTTAGGATGCGCAAGCAGGCTCGACCAGAGGGAGGAGGGCCATCCACCAATATAGTATCGTCGATGACTTAGCCCAGTCACCTGCCGCTATGTCTTTGTTAGAGGTTCTTCAGACCTGCCCTTCCCTTCTCAAAAGAAGGCGTTACTATCCACTCACTTTGGGAGCTATTGATCCGCCAGACTCCAGGTTGATGGTCTTCGACTTGGATAAGGCTGACCCACGTATGCCATCGTCAATTGCGTTCCAGGTTTCGGTTTCTATTCGGAACTTGGTTATCCATCGGTGCATCATAGATGAAGGGGCATAGACTTCATCGACTTGCGTCATGTCTATTCATGTTTGGAAAAAGTTAGGATTCCCCTTAACTGTTGCCATCCTCTATCATTTTACGTACATACGATGGGCTACTATATACATTCTTTGGGCTTCACAGCCACAAGCACTTTTTCCAAGTGTTCCTATTGAATTGTCTGGTAAAACTTACCCTCAAGGAATATAAAAAAGAAAGTCGAGGAATGGAATGAAAACGTTTTGAGATGCAATTTTGTATATCTAAAACCATTGTTTATCCGGGGTCCAAGTAATAAGATAAGATGCATCCTAGTTGATAAATATTCTTTTTATCTAGTCAAACGCTTTATTTTCAAATTCCCATAGCCTTTGCTTGTTGGGCCTGGACGCCTGAATCCATTGCATTGATTGGTATAAAGAAATAGCGTTTATAAAGGCCGATCCGATGAAAGATTTGAGGGTAGTTATAACCTTTCCTTATATCCTTTCAATCTTAAAGGAAGAACGTAGGAAGTGGGACAACCTTATCCGGAAGTGGTATGAACGGGGAATAAAGGGGAGAACAGACTGGGACTTTAACTGGTATGAACGAGGAGGATAGGCGAGAGTGCGGCAAGTCATAAGTAAGAATGAATCTTTCCTGGACAGTGAAAAATCTTTTACACCCCACCCCTTCCCGACTAACTTAGCGCCAGCCCCTCTACCTGGTGCCTGTTTCTTAGAGATGGGATCTTACCTGCCCTTTTAGCTTATTGAAAAAGGTGGGTCTTAGGGACGGAGTCGCTCGACTAAAAGGAGAGGGATCTTCTCTACGAGTCTTCTTTCTTAATGGCGGCTAGGATGGCTAGGATTTATGCCCCACCCTTACCAACTAACTTGGTGCCCCTTGTCCTTTTTTCAGATGGGAATCTCTACGATCCTCAACTTTCAATATTGGGCGGGTCTTTATATATGTTATTTATCCATACTACCTTTTTTATTTATATACAGCGTTGTGCAGGCGTTCGGATAGATACAGCATTCACCTACGTTCGAAAACAATTGATGACATCTTCGTACTTGGTACGGCACGACCAGTTTTATTACCTTTTTTCAGAAATAGGAATTTATTTAAGCCCTACAGCTACCAATTACAACTTGGCGTACGCGTACGTATTCACGAACCTTTTTATACTGGCTTGCTCCATTAACTGAACTTTCCACATTGTACAGACGTTCAACAGAGAGACAGAGCATGGGCGTTCAACTACACACTTGCTTTACCGAATCTGGCTGGGTACTGCACTGATAACAACCTTCTAATCTCTCAAGTTCAGGCAGGCTATGACCAGCACCAAAGTATAAAGTTAAGTAAGCAACAAAAGCAAGAGGCGCGAAGCAAACGTGGCTAGATATGTTCAATTTTAGAGTGATAACCTGGCCTTTAAGCGGGAAATTCAGGAGTGGGTGGCGTTGCGAATGCTTCATTGACTAGCCCTGACCCAATTAATAGAAGGGTCTGTAGCAGTCAGTACCGACTAAAGAATTAATTCAAGAAGTGATATAGGTAGAACAGGTGTATAACTTATGAGGTTCAGGCATTAAAGGTAAGTCTATTCCTAGCCAGTGGGTTCTAATTCCAGAATCGTATGGGCTCCTCCCTCGGCTGGACCAATGGGTTAATACGCGGTACCAAGAAGACTAAGGTTCGTTATGAGGTTAAATTCTTACTAGAAGAACTCGTGCTGTCACCCTGAGCATTATTTAATAAAGCAAGTGTTTAAGGCTAAAAGGGGAGAGGTCTTCAGGTGGGTAGCAGCAGCAGGCATTAAAAGAAAGATAGGTCTATTTCTATAATGTAGTGGGTTCTAATTACTGAACTTTATAGGCAAGGTTCGGCGGGACCAAAAGATACTACATGTTACCGCTACGCTCCTAGTGATACAAAGAAGAATTATTCATAAGTAAAAGGTAAGATATTAGGGTCAAGTATATAAGAGCTTGTGGTACCCCTGACTCCTGAGATTAGCTGGGAGTGAGCCACTTATAAGACCATTTGTATTACCTATGTCTACTTGATTACTTTATGTCTGAAAGCAACTAACCGACAACCTGGTGGCGTCTTAACAAACCAGAACCACTCCATTACTTCAACTTAGAGCTAGCTTTGCACGGGCGTTCAAATAGAGCAGGGCGTTTGAAACCACTGGCTTAATTAAACGCTTAGTGGGTACTGCTATATACTTCTATTTACGGCCGGGATGAAACAACCTTACCCTGACTTTATTACTGCCCACCACACAGAACCACCATCACTGGATACTTAACCCTTACACGCCGTATCTTAGCTTCGATACAGCATAGCATTCACGGGGGTTTGATAACACTTGCTTAAATAATCCTTGTGGGTTGGGGTTGTACTATTGATCCTTTTGTCGGGCGGGCTAACTAAAGCGAGGTAGTTCTTCGTTTATGGAATCCATAGGTTAGGGGTGAGGTACGAACCACTCACTCGCCCGACAGCAGGAGGACAAGGCACTTCTTCTCTGGCAGTAGAGAGAGAGTTTAGTCTCAAGAAGCAGGTACGCGTATAGGCAAGTCAAGAATAGAGCTAGCTAAGAGCCCCCAAATAATTCAATTAGGATATGCGCAAGCAGGCGAGACCAAAGGCGCGATAGCAGGGAACGACGATAGATGGGAAGACAGAAAGGGATAGGAAAAGAGGCGCGTAGCGGAGTTATTCGAAAACATGCGCGAATAATCTCGTATACAAAGAGAAAGGGCGAAGCGAATTATATATGTAATTATGCCGGCCGCTTGCCTTATTACTTGACACGAAGTAAGTCTTTCACGAGCGTGTAGAGAGGAAAGAAATAAACCAGCCCTACTTATCACCTATTCAGTCAGGAATACCTTGCTAAGCACTATTGCTATTAACCCATATACCTTTACTCTATTTTGATAATACAATTAACAACTACCCAGCTGACCTTACAACTTAGCTTTTGACATGCCCCCAAGCCTTGACTTGCTTCCACCGCCTTCCAGACCGCCGCATTCACTGGAATCACACTTACTGAATGAATCCGCTAGGTACCACACGTATTACCCTCTGGCTGGGTAAAACTATGACTTACTTTACTGTTCCGGCGGAACCTGGCCTATATATGATTCATTAATTATAACCCACTTCATTGCTAGGAAAGAATAGATCTCCCACCTTTGACCTGAATTAAAGTAAAGGAAAAGCCAGATAGAAGGAGAGCACCTCTTCTCCCGAAGTTATGGGATCATTCAACATGCATGGTTCAAAGTAATGGATGGCCTTCTCCTGTTTTAAATGCATTCTGAAGAGTTCATTAGGTATCTAGGCTCTGCCTGCTCAGTCAAGGATAGGGCTGTATAAGTGACATCGAGGATTTCCGCTTATAGGAGATGTCAAAAGCTTGTTCAAGTTCAATATTCTAGTTGTGGAGAGTATGAAATTAAGAAACCCTTTTCCACCTACGACCCTTATTCCTTATCACCCTATCACATGCCGCCCTACTTTTATTAATTGAGCCCGCGCTTATATCGATAATAAATAGGGGGGTTTCAATTAATAATGAATAGGCTATAGCGAAACACATATTTGCTTCCAAGTCCAACTTCCCCTTCCTATATAGCCAGCCCAATTCTGCTCTCGTGCTCTGCCCCTTATTATAAGAGTAGGCTGGACCCCCAAAATACCCACTTCGAATCGGAGAGAAGAGGGATGGATTTGGTAGGGAAACGGATCGAATTAATTTTCTGGAAAAGTTAAGGTGAATGAGGAGGATTAAGTGGATGAGATAGGTTTGGAGTCTTACCCCTATATATAAAGGAGTCAATTACGTTTCCACTACCTCGGTACGGCAAAACAGGCACGGCCCGCTTCGCCTCCTTCGTTGGAATTCGATCTATCCGTCGTCATTGATCGCGCTCGATCTCTATTCCGAATCGGCGGATTGAGAGTCGCTCGCTGGTGAATTGAGTTGAGCTCCACGTCTTCTCACTCTAAAGACCCAGTTAGCTATAAATAATTAGCCCCAGCTATAAACAATTGAAAAAGGTTTGTAGCTCCATATACTCAATACTTTTTTTGGTCGGTCCATAACTCATTCATTGGAGGGGGGGTTAAGCGCATTCTAGATAGCCCTCCCCCACTATATATAAGGTGTTGTGGTCAAGAGAAGTTTGTCCTGCATATATCCAAGGGAGCCCGCCTTTAAGGCTCAGAGTTTACTTCAGAGTTTACTTTTGGCTCGGAACTTATTTTCTTTTTATTTGGATTGGGACTCAAAACTTATTGCCTGAAAGGCCGAGCTTTTCTATTGCTGGATCGTTCCACTTATTCCCCTACAGAATTCAATTGAACTAACAACTTCCCCCTTTCTATATATATAATCGGAAAGGGCTGGGCGGCGAAATCGATTAGTTGCCGATTCAATGGAGTTCGGAAGGTAGATATCGGAGAAATGTTCAAATGGGTGCCTCTATCTGTTCCAATCCCTGGGGTGGTGTAGTCTGATTCCAGTTCCCCTCACTATTCGACGAGAGAGCCCCCCCTCCTTATAATGTTGAAGGCAGGAGTTAACCATTGAAAAGATAGCTAGCTTTTGCGCGCCCAACATGGAAGGGTCGTTGCTGTGGGCCGAATGAACAAAGGAGGAATTTCGTGGAAAAAGCAACACTGGCAGGCCTAGCCATTTTAACATCCTTATTATAATAGTAAGGGGCGACTCGGTTCCGTTATTAGGTTCAGTGCCCACCTTAATAATAAGAATTCCCACTTTCCTCTCATCTCCATCTATTTCGAGTGAGATAGGAAGGTTTCAATTGCTAGGTATGGGTGGGACGAATCGGAGGGTGTTAAGTTGTTTGAAATGAATCCCCTAAATCCGTGAGGGAAGGGACTACTAGGTCTTACTTGAACGGGAATATGAAATATAGAAGAATTTGCCGCAACTTGCTTGATCTGCAGCGACTCGAAACCTCGCTTGTTGATCTAGCTGCTTCGGAAATTGAGGGTCGAAGCTTTAATAAATAAAAAAGTGTCTATGCCTTTTACTATAAAGGGGGCAGTTTCATAATGGTGGTATACCAACCAGTTGCCTCTCATAAAGAAGGTCGGTTTCGAGCGCCTCCCTCATTACTTTTATATGCTTTTTTAAGTTTCCGAGGACCAGCCGTAGCAGAACCTTCATATATTATCTAAGTAATAGAATTCCGTCCGTACTTTCTATTATTAAATAAGGAGATGGTAAATTAGCATTAGTTGCTCTCATGGAAATAGGTAGTTGCTTTGGCTCGGTTCGGAAGCCAGCCTTTGGAATAATAGAGCTAGGGGAGGAGGTGGGTAGACGTATACACGGGCTAATCTCTGAACCAATTATTGAAAATTTAGAGGTGAGTATAGTAGGGCTTATTCCCAACACATTTTATTTATTCAGCAAGCGTCCAATTTCACTTCTTTTTTTATCCATTTCAAAGAAGCGAACGAAACGAAATGAGTACCTAGTTATACCGACGGTGATATGCTCAACGCGGACGCTCAACTCGGTTATATTATCCATCAATTATATAAGGATCCTGACCATAGATAGAAAGGGGTAATAAAAGCGTTCTTAATAGTAATTATATTAATGAGTCCTCCCCTTCTTCCTATACATTGATGTGCGTGCTCTTCATCCTTCATGTTGAAATGGATGTGCCCGGTCGGTCTCCTACCCCTTTGGCTCAACTGTTCCGTTCCTCCCAACTAGCTCCAGCTTATTCCGTTCCCCCTTCCGGTCTAACGACCTACGATCTCCGGTAATATGCTCCTCTCTGAGCAGCGGTCCTGTTTTCGCTGTTGGCCCTCCCCGAGATCCATGTGCCAGGTCGAGGCCTTCGCGTTATTGACCGACGGGAGTGGCCCTGGCCTTTGTTAAATACGAGAGAGAATACCTTTGCTACTGGCCGTGGGAGTACGATCGATGATCGCAGGGGAGAAGGCAGTGCTATGCTAAGCTGCTAGGCTATTAACGAATGCCTGTTTCAATCAAACGATGCTGGTAGGAGACTACCACAGCTTAAGCCTATTGAGAAAGGTTCCGAAGAGGTGCATCAAACTTGTACCTTAGTGAGTGCAAGTGCCAATGAGCTAAAGCTGCCTTGTTCTAATCCGGCACCTTACAACACTTGTAAACAAACAATCTGGAGTTGATTGAGTTAGTCACAACCTCCTTTTGATGGGTGAGATGATTCACATCTTCCCTAGTAATGGTAATGTTGATGGGATCCACTAACACATATCTCTATGACATTGCATCAAAGAGTTTCACTTTCCTTGATTTGGACATAGAATTCGCCCTGAAGGCCATAATTGAATTGTAACAGATTTCCACAAACTCTCTCTACGGTCGACCTACTTCAAAGCAGAGGATTATTGGGTAAGGTCCTGAAAGAAAGTGCTTTACTCGCTCTCCCAATTGGTAAGTATGCGTAATTACATATATTAAAGAATTCGCAGCGATGATAAAGGGGGAGTTACATTCGCAACTCACTCTATGTTCCCGGCCTGGGTGATATTCCATCTTGCTTTCCAAGAGTACTACCCCGTACGTAGTCCATGTCTGGGGAGGTGCGGTAGAGAGGTATCCCACTTAGATCCCCGTTAGCATATTCGAGAGAGATAAGGTGCGAAGCCGTTAGGTAGGTTTTTACGGTCCAGAGCCAGTCGGTAATGAACCTCGCGGACAGCCAAGCTAACCTTTGTTCCACCGCCCGCTACCGAGACGATTTCTTTATGCCCATCAAATAACCTCGAGATGCTAATCCACGAGAAACGATACGAGGAATGCGAAATAACTTATATACGGAGCGAGAGCGACCAGTGAAAATACATCGGTTTCTTACTCGTGCAAAGGGACTATTTCTCGGCAACTTAGGCAACTTATAACGATGTTTGTCCCGCATGTCACTGGGAGGATTGGGATCCCTACAAAAGGCTTTATGAGGCTCCCGTCTCAATTCATATTTAGCCGCAGGCAATCTACGTCTGTGATCTCGTATATTTCGCTTATCCAACATATTACTAATAATCCCCCTCATCCCTCTGCGAAAAGCCGCTCCACAATGGTAGAGTATCATCTTGCGTGTTGGCCGAAGTTGCAATAGTAACATTGAAACCTCGGATATGCTCGGAAATATCGAAATGATCTTCTAGTTCCGGGAAGAATTCGCAAAACTCCGTATCCATCGGGAATTGAATGGAGTTTTTCCGTATCTCGACCGGATAATTGTAGAGAGACATTACTGCCGAAATCTTTTCCAAGGAATTATACATCATATGCCCTCGGAGAGTGCTTTTTCGTGCTAGGTTACTGACATATCCCATGTATTTCTCGGACCCCTGATCGGGAAAAAATTGATTGGATCGAAACGACTTTCCCGTTGAACCTCTTTGTGCCTGTACGAATCTCTGACCGCGCGGAATCTCCATAGCCAATTCTCTATCTGTCATTACGAAATTTGGGAGTGCCTTTGGAACTACTATTATTTCACACGATCTAGGAACTTCCGTGATGTTGGCGTGATTCGGTTTTAGCAACGGATCTTTACGTAATACATTTTCGTGATGAAAATGGAGTCCATTTGGTGTGATAAACATAAGTTGGCTTCCCCGGTTGAGATATAATGAGCACTGCGAACTACCTCAAAGAAAGATAGTGGATCAGAAC
>Ga0233336_1000018_pt1 | contig 27083 bp, 18 predicted proteins | sample GEONDECOMP225_FD_183636 | JGI IMG/M metagenome (GOLD analysis project Ga0233336, IMG submission 183636) | Leaf litter microbial communities from Shasta-Trinity National Forest, California, United States - GEON-DECOMP-225 | ecosystem: Environmental > Terrestrial > Plant litter > Unclassified...
AAAGTCCATACACTGCCTCAAAGTGGGCCATCTCAGTAGCACCATGATAGGTAATGTTACCGCACAAACTAGCAGGCTTGTTATACAAGCTCCTGATACCCAAAGGCCTTGCGGAACTCAGGGAAACAGCCACTGTCACCACACTGTTTTCCCTCTCACTTCGGGCTAGTTCATTTATAGCTCAAGGGGGGGGGTCGCCCCTAAGTAAGACTATTATGACCTTATTTTTGAAACACCAAGTTATTAAGGCCACAATAGAATCAGTTTTCAGTAGATATATGAATGGTTATGGAGGAAAGTAATTTGCTTTTTTAGGAATCGCATTTCACAACGTTGAAAACGGATAGGAGGACAGATGCCCAAGCTAGGATAATTTTATTGCTGCTTGCTCGCTGGTATATGACCCAAGGGCCGGCCTTTTATCGCTTGTTTCCTGGCGCCTAGCTGGGGTGGGATTAATTAGATATAAGGCTTGCCGGCTTTATGAATTACCGAACGAGATAAAAGATGTGCCCCATGTGCCTACAAGAGAATGGATAGAAAAAAGTGTTGCTATACTGAGGTGACTAGCTCGTGGGGCAAAGAAATGTATTGTATTTCTTTCTTTTCTATGCTTGCAACCCCCGGGGTGTGGGCCGGGGTTATCGGAATGCCCCAGACGACGATAATAAAAGATAAGTCCTGACTGGCAGACGATAGATAGAAAGACCTAGGTTTCAATACATACCCGACAGAGGAGAGGATAAGGCCCCTTAAAATGAAGAAACATAATATAGGTACCCCTGCTGCATTAAATACACTTACATCTACGGAACACAAGGGTCCTATTCAAATAGCATACTTTACTAGCGACAGGAAGATTACATGGTCTTTCTTACGAGCAGTTAGACCGAGTTACAATAACTTATTGATTGATCGGTTTTTATCAACTGATTATTATTATGAGAGGGGTACACCACAGGATGGCTGACAACAGCCATGTTGACGGGAAGGGAAAGCATTATTTATTGGACTTGCAATACGGGGGGGTCCGACGAACGACAGCCAACAGATATTATTTATTCCAAATAAGCGACGTGATAAAGAAATAAATATATAATATATAATATCTCCCTTATTCCTCGTGTCAACGGATAGGATGCCACGTTGCCCTATCTCACCATGCATTCACCCGGTAGCTTAAGCCAATTTTTTTTTATAAGGTAGCTCGCCACAGGGATACTATTCACACCTGATCCTGGACGGCTACTTTGCTTGCTTCAACCACGTTCTCATTTTTATATTAGGTGTTTATTCTGAAAAGGTCGTTGTGAGAAGCATACTCCAAAGAGACTGAAACTACTCCAAGCGACAACCTCCTTCCATTGGACTCCACCATCCTGATCATTCTAATTGCTGGAAACCATGTCATCCGAACATCCTTCCTTGACTGTATGCATCATTTCGTTTAGTATTGCCCTCAAGTATTTTGTAAGATAAAGCATCTCCCAATCCAAATTGGCCTACATCGCGGTGCACAAAGTGATTATAGAGCTATTCAAAATATATGAAATCCCTCCAGAAGCTCTGGGATATTTGGATCGGAATGGAGCAAATCATCCATGAAATACTAAGAGGTCCGGGATGACTTAGAGATAAACACACCCTGCATTTGCAGCACTCAGCAATTACATTACCATAGGTTTCTGCAAGTTAAAGTTGCTGCAAAATTATATTTGCTACAAGGCTTCAATCAAGGCTTCAAATATAGTCTTCTAGCCATTTCATATTATATAATAATTCCATCTAGATTATCAATGATTCAAGAAGCCCTTTCCAATGTCCATTGACTTTACCCAATTTGCATCTAAAGGATTGGGACAAATAAATTAAGCACCTAGATCTTCTGCGCAACTAAGCTAATTTCATGTCATTATATTACATTTATTGAAAAGAACTGGGATGTCCACATTATAAACAAAGTTGCACTATATGGGAATAAAAAGTGCAAACATGGGGAACCAACAAGAAGAACAACAATATCAATAAATACTAGCATCGACAGAAGACCATCTGATGATTAAAATTCCCCTGGAGTTGGGCAAGAACATGCACAAGGTCAGGCATAAAACTTAGCCCTGGGAGTAAATGAAATCCCAGCCCAATGATACAATTAATATCCCAGTTGGCTCGGGACCAACAATACTAAGTAGTCATCATGGAAGAATGTCAAAGTAGTTTTTATATCATGCAGTACCTTCCTACCAATATACAAGAAATGGTACACATAGTGCCCAACACCCCAATGGAGACAGACCCAAATAAAGCCATAACCCTATTAATAGTATTTTATACTCCAAAAGTATACTCCAAAAGCCCTAATTGTATTGTGGCACTAGTCTGCTGCATCTTACCAGCCAGGATAGGGGCGTGTAGCATATGCTTTGGTAAGGTGTAGGTCGGGCAAGTTGCTTCTATGAGTGCAAGAATGTATGTTCACTCCTAGTAGTTTATGGTGTAATACGTAAGGTAAGAACGTTCACTCATAGGAATGAGGCCCATAGCATATAAATTGGGTTTATTGCCCGCTTTGAGCTAGCGATTTGGCCCTTTTCTGTTCAAAAAATTTGAAATAATGACTGTTGGTTGTTAAAATCTCTTCTAGTTGCCCTTTTTCTTAATTGCCTGCCCTTCTTGAGTAATTACTCATTACAAGTAAATCTTCCCTTCTTTCAGGGCCAACCCTGAAAAAGCTCTGGTAAGAGATCCGGTTGACCGGGTTCCTTATCTATCCTGGGCCCTCCTTCGTGAGTGAACGACGTAAGGGTGAACGAACCACCCATAAAAGGATAGTATTCGTTTTTCACCCCCTCCTCTTACTTGACGAAGTGTTTCTTTCACATATTCTCTCATGGGTGATATAATAACCAGGCTAGTGAGTTAAGGTAGGTGGAACGGTTACAAGGCTTGACTCACCTGGGTAGGTGAGACTTCATTACTGATGAGCTGAGCCTAACCTTAGGTATCCTTCTTTATATATCTATTTCTCTTTCTCTTACTATTATTTTATTTCTTTTTCTTACCTTAGCTATATTGTACGTTATATCTCTTAATCTCTCTTACCTTATTTATACCCCTTTTTTTGAAGCTTGGTAAATCGTTACTGGTCTATCCCCCGTTATCAGACCAACCCAGACTAGGTGCGGGGGGCCCTAGGAGAGTGCTCTCCTTGTTGGTAAAGTAATGAAACTGCTTTCTCAGGTGCTTAGGTAACTCCGATGCTTAGGTCAAGTCACCCGGGTTAGGCAACCATTCTCCTTGGTTAGGTAACCTTATCCGCAGTTTACCTCTACAAGGGAGTTATTTGGTTATTACTTCAAGGTTAAGGTACTTTTCCTTATCTAAAGGGGGGGGGTTTACGTCAAATTGATACTTCATTATAAGGAGATGAAGGGTTTTATGTGTTAATTAATATGTTTTACCACCCAACCCAGGCCCACTTGGATATACTGAAGGATCGGCGAAGTGGAGCTATTCAGAAACAATAGGGTAGAATCACGCCCTATCACGAGTGTGGTGGAAGGGTGGCATCGAAAAGCGAGCATATTATGGATACTAATCCAGCTATTCATTTCATAGACTATCTTTTCAAGGGAAGGCAGGCATCAGTCTCGTATACACAATGACAACTGGACGTGGGAATGGGAAGGTTTTCTCAGTTAGTCAATCAGTTCCGGCTGAGGAGCAGGATAGATAGGGAGGGAAGGATCAATCAGACGACCCATATGGATCGAATTCTTTTACTCGGTGGATGGGATCGATCGGCTAATGAAGGAGGGATAGAATCAGAAGACAGCTAGTCGGGTAGGGCATTACGATAAAAGGGGAGGGATTGACTATCGTTCGGGTGGAGAGGTGGGACCAACTCCTGAAACTGCTGGGATGGATGGACCAATCATTGGGGACTCAAACGTGAAGTATAGCTCCTTCAATCATCCGCCTTAAAAGGATTGGGTTACTATCCACCGTATAAAAAACAATAAATAGAATTCCTCCTCTGTTTTACTTCCTAACTTTTCGGATCATCGGGCAATCGAACAGAAAGCATATCAGATATGGATCAACGGCCAACCCAATCCATCATCGGGTAATAACGTCCACCCGCCGCATCAACAACTGAAGGGAATAGTCTTTAATGCTAGCCCTCCCCTTCCGCCTGTCTAATCCGAACTTTATTTCTTTCTGGGGCGGGTAGGAGAATAGCAGTACTCAATCTCGCTGATAGATCCCCTCCCACATATTGAATGGTTGGATTTGGACTTTATTTATTCTTTTACTTGACTGAAGAAAGGTTTTACACCGGTTGGTTTTCACGGCATTCCGCCGGGAGGACATGTATTTGAGCTAGTTAGTGTTTGCTTTCTTGCTTTTATGGATTTTTACACATTGATACAAGAGCGCATCATATCATAACAGATCTTGTGCTTTCATACTCTGAATCAATAAACTGAAATGATCAATTTCGGTGATTCAATCATTTCAAAGAATATAAAATAATAGTGTAAAAGATCTTCTTATTTTCATTTCACCCTTCTACTCCCACCCAACCCAGATAAAAACCCTATTCCTTCTTTAGGGCTAAAAAAGATTTACTTTCCGCTCATTCTCTTATCGCCCACCTGCGAACTATGCCAGATCCCTACCTTTTTTTGGCTTTTTTATCAGGCTAATTCCAACTATGAAAGCAAGCGTAAGTGAGGTAAGTAAGGTTTTCTCTCTCGGTGTGACCCGATAGCTAATAATCCAAGGAGAAACCTATTTCTCCGGCTCTACCCTATATTAATTCACCCAGAGTTAGGTCATTCACCCGATCCAGCTTGCTTGCATTTCTTTTATAAGGTCCGCCTTGCCTCAAACTAATGATGTCGAAGATAAGCCTTTCCAACTCCACCGGAGCTCACCAATATGATATGCCTGTGCTGTCCCCTCGACAGTTGATGCTGTAGGAAAGGTAATAACGATGAGCCTCGCTTTCGCTTGGGGAGTTGTTTGGGGTGAGGGACATAATATGATAGATAACACGGATTAGCTTAGCCTAAGGAAAAAGAATCGAAACTAGTTCTTTCTCCATTAACAGCGAAAGGAAAGAGTCCCGCACTAAACTAACTGAGCTAGATGTCAGGATAGGCAAACACTTCAAATCTTCCAGGTGCGTTTCTTTTCTGCTCGCGCGGATACAAAAAAACTGATAAAGAAAAGGTACAGATCCGTTCATTTGTGGGTCTCCAGTAAGACCTTTGCTCATTCAGTGAATCCGCCCCCTACTGATTTCTGGGCGGCTTTTCGCCGGAACAGATGAGCTTGCAGAGCCCAGTGAAAAACTCTCCTAAACGCTCAGGATTGAGCACTATTTTCTAGTCTTTATGAGGGCTGTTCTCTCGGTGCCTACGCCCAGCTAATGAGCCTGCTTCCTCTTATATGAAAGTGAAAGTGCGGGTGTCTTATCCTAAAGTTCAGGTTAAAGGCAATTGAAATTTTTTATTATTAGCCATACATACATTATTCCCTTACTTCAAATTAACCCAATCTCGATGAAGGAAATAAAACTACAAACAAAGCTTCGCTAAAGCTAAGCAAACAGCAGCTGCGACTTATCCGAGAACGCTTGCCACAGGGTGTATCTTCGGGCAACGCTAAGTATGACTTCAACACAGACCAACACTCCCAATAGAGGCTCGTTCCGCGAGTGCAAGAAATTGCGAGGCTTGCTTGAGTGGTTTCCTTTCTCTCCGTCGCTTCCTAGCCGGCTTGTCTTAGTAGACGTAGAATGGAACGTATACTTAAAGAATTGATAATGATGGAATAAAATAGAGGCCAATAAGCCGAGGAAAAGAGAAAACCAACAAGGAAGACAAACAAGTGGCACAACCGCCATATGAAAACGATCACGTTTTCAATCAGCTAGTCGGTTCTGTTGCTTTAGTCTGACTGGCATTAGTCGCACGCTATAGTATGTATGATTGCCGGTAGGTGTTATAGTGGATTCTCCAGTAGGTGCTTTAGTTGACTCTCTAGTTGCTCCAGTTGTCTTAGCAATACTACTGTTCACTTGCTCCTTCAAGCCACGGGAAGGGGAAAAGAAGAGGTACGAGGTTTTGTCATGCTCTGCTATGCCCGGGTCTATAGCTGCTGTACCTGCCTAAGCGCCTCATGAAGGAAAGTGGAGGGCTAACAGGTCTAGGTCGTATGATGGGTAGGATAGTAGGTAAGGGGCGTAAGCTGAAAGACACCAGATACATAAGAACCGACAACTCCCTCACACATAATAGCTCTCTCAGTCATTCATCTTACACCAACACTTAACAGCTACAGACTTCTAAGCTATGTTGCCGCCTTCATCTTCTGATGCTACGTTGCCGCCTTCATCAAACCCCCCCCAGACACCCCCTTTAGACTATAGCTACCAGACAGATATAGTCTAAAATAAAATCATATAGATATACAAAATACAGAACACTATCAGTTTCAGTATCAGTCACAAGAGCCACAGCCCCATCCCAAGTCACAAGCACCTGCTCCAAAAGCCCCACTGTTCCCCTTTAGGATATGGGTACCAGACAGATATACAAAATACAGAACTCTATCAGTCTCAGTCCCTTCAGTCAGTCCCTTCAGTAGCAGTAAGAAGCAGTCCCTTCAGTCTACCCAGTATCAGTCCCTTCAGTATGACAAGACTTATAATGAGATGCAGGAACACCAAACTAAGACTTATGATGCTTTAACTAGATGACAAGATCTGGAAGTGACTTACAGATGACAAGACTTATAATGAGATGCAGGAACACACTTTATGAGGACTTAAAGAAAGCCCCTTACTTTGGTCACTCGGCCTGGGAAAGGATGGTAATAAAACAATGTAAAAACCCCGTTAAAAGCCCCTTACTTTAACTAAGATGAAAGCCCCTTAATGATACTTTATCCTCTTTATCTTAGAAGGAAGGAGGTAACTCATCCCTAAGAATGATATGAAGACTTCTTAGTCACTCGGCCTTATCCCTTACTTAAGGATGTAAAAAGCCTGTACTATCCAATATGAAGACTTCCTTACCTTACCCCTTACTTTAACTAAGATCCTTTTAGTTGTCTTATGGGGAAAGGAGGTAACTCAGGTAAAAGAAAGCCCCTGACTTTAAGCCAATATGAAGACTTCCTGCCCTTACCCCTTACCTTATCTTATCGGAAGCCCCTCCCTTAAAAGGATTGATTAAAAGGATGTAACTCAGACAAAAACCCTATGTAACTCCCTAGCCCCTTACTTTAATAAAAGAATGAGATCCTTTTTCCTCCTTCTTTCTCTAACTCATCCCTCTAAGAAAGGATGTACTTTTAGTGGTAACTCATCCCTATGTAACTCCCTTTTTATAAGGATGTAACTCAGCTCGAATCCCCTACTTAGCCTTACTTAGCCTTTGAACTCGATCTTATACTTGATGGATGCTACTTGATGCTGTTGAGCCCAATAGGATATTTTCATATGTTTTTACTCAATGCGGATGAGACCCTCAATGGCTTGTACTCCATGCCAGTCAGCCAATAGTAAATTGAAAAATAAAGTTATGATTCCCACTAGCCGCGAAGGAGAATAAATAGTGAGCTGCCGCTCGCTAGCCGAGTAGTGACCAGCATGCAGATTGGTTACAATTAACGCTTTCAGTCCGCTTTCCGTTCAATATGCAACTGCCCGGTAAACACAAATGGAGACACGGGAGAGGCATTGATCAATTGGATTATATATACGGATGAGTCCTCTGGAGAGGCAAGTTACAAATGAACCATCTGCCAATAGCAAGCACGTACCCATAATTACCCATATAATTACCCTTATTTTTCCCCAGCTAACTACCCATACGATCCCATATTTTTATCCCCACCGGACAAGCCGAACAAACCAGACAAGCTAGATAAGCGATCGAAGCTGCCTGAGAGGCCAAAGAGGCCAGCCAGCTAAGCTGGAAAAGAAGCAATAGTAATATGTATCACCCTTGGAATCCAATTAAGTGGCAGACAAGCCCCAGGAATGAAAGACGGAGAGCCCGCGGGCGCGGCCCGTAAGAATGTGAGATGAAGGGAAAGGAAGGTTATGGACCTATTTATCATTTTTCTCCTCCCAATTGAATCTCTCTGCATCAACATAGATAAGGATATGATAAGGATATATCGCTGAGAGAGCTACACTTAGTGCTACAGGGAGGATTATTTCTGTTGGACTTGGTGATTCAGGTGATGAAGGCTTCTTAAGGTGGGCTAAAGGCTTCAGGCTGATTCCCTTCTATTTAACTGTGTAATTATGTTCTGTTGATGAAGGCAAAAGGCTCCTGGTGAAAGGCTTGCCTCTTATTCTGTTGAGAGGTTCAAGGCTGATTCCTTCCTTTCCTTCCTTTCTGCATGTCTGTTTGCCCCTTTCCTCCTCCCCTAAGTCCGGGTTTTATCTGCTCTGTGGCCGTCCGTCCTTCTTTATCTTTTACACCCCTCTATCCTCTCGACTGTAAATAAATCAAATAACTCCAGCCAGGCTGTGCGGCAATGAAACAGTGACTCTGCTCTTTGCATATATACGTAAGCTAAGTATATTTGTAAGTTAGGCTTATTGTGGTAGGCTAGGTTAGGCTTCTGCTCCTGGTAATTCCTTCCCTGTGTTAGGTGGGGATGAGTTTAGGTGGTATGGAATTGAACTAATTGTCCTATGCAGGTGTTAAAGTAACATGGGTTTATCCATCCTGTGCCTTTCCAAGTCATGTCATTTATTTTATATCGGTAGGTAGGCTCCATCATTCCCAGGAAAAGTAGTGAGTGGTTGAATAAAAGATAGATCTACGAACCTCATTTTTCATGAAAGGTGGGATCGAAACAGAGGTTACCGAGTGAAATCCCCTACTACAGAATGGGTATGGTTTTGAACGGGAAAACTATATGACCTATAGATAGTGGGGGCTCATGTGACGTATATAAGAGTAGTAACGCTGCTCCACCAACTATATAAGGTTAACTAGATAAGGTTCCGCCACTATAGAGGTAGCGGGTAGCAGTATAGGTTGGGCCTACCCTCTTACTTATATTTACTATGCCAGTAGCACAAGCACAAGGATTCCCAGCACGAGGAGCATTACAATCATAAGTTTCTTCATCAGTTCCATAAGCATTCCCATCATAATTTGGATACGAGCTTTCTTTACCATAGTTGAGCACGGTAAACGGTCATTTCCATAAGCATTATTTGAACCAGCATAATGAAAACTGACATAATTACCGGAAGCAATTGAATCTGGAGATCGACTTTCTCCCCGGTAGAAGAAGGTTATAGAGATAAGGAATAAGAGGTGGTATGAGAATTCCCATCAGCAGCCGAACACGTTTATTTGGAAACGGGCTTCATGATTGACCAAAGGCAGTAGGACAGGGACTTTTCCCATGAGCAGTAAGAACCGGTTATTTGTAAATGTGCTTTCCAGCAGCAGAAATCGAACCGGCATAATTCCCAGCCTTAGTCGAGCACGGCCATAAGTTGTACACGGGCGGTTGACACCCTCATAAGCATTATAGTAACGGGGGGGATCTCATTCGAACCTGGAGCGTAGTATCGACTTCCTCCTTCTTTAGAAAGAAGGTTATATAGAGAAGTAATCAGAGGTAGGATAATTCCCATCAGTTGAATCGACACTATATTTATTCTCATCATCGTCATTCGAAGACGGGCATTCAGACACGGTCATGATTCGGACACAGGCTTTCCACCAGCCATTCTCATAAATGGGCATTTCCATCATAAGTTGAACCAGGCTCCTTTATTACTTAGTTGGACTCCTTCCTATCCTGCCCGGAATCATCTTATTTTAAAAGGCTCTTCTATCTTTGCAACCAGGGCTTCAATCTTACTTAAGGGATCCTCTTATCTTTGACCAGGATTCCTCCGTATTTCGACAGGGCTCCTTCCTTTCCTTCTCTTGTAACCAGGGAAAATAAACTAGGTCTAATTTTGAAAAGGCTCCTAGCGGAGGATCGAAGAGGCAAATAGAAACCAAAAAAGTATAAGTTCCATCAACTTATTACAGGTGCGTCGTAAGTAAGATCGTAATGATTCCAAAACAACACCCACCTAAGATCGGTTCAAAGAAATAAAAGAAGACCCCATTGAAGGGTAAGTGCTATTGGCAGAAGTGTCAGTTGGCCTGCCCCATAATATGGTTAGTTGGTAAGTTCCTATCCAGAATAATAATCAGTTGCTTTTGGCCGCTGCTCCTTCCCGGCCAGCCAAATCATAAGACTAATTAGTTTATAAAATAAAATCAGTTGGCTCAATCAATGCCTCTTCCGTAATACCTCTGCTTTCCTCCACGCACGCCATCCGTAAGACCTATCGAGTAAATGCACGCACGACATCCGTAAGACTGTCCAAGTGTTCCCTCCTCTTCTCAGAGCACTAATCCCCTTTTGGCCGCTCCTCCTGGCCAGAGCCTCATTAGCAAATAAAATAAAATCAGTTTATAAACTAAATCTAAATGCTTGTAAGTAACAACCATGTCTTCTTTCTGTCTCTAGTGGAGTAGCCCAGACCGTTCAAGTATTTTAATTGTGCATATTATAATCAATCCCGCGTAGGGTTTAACTCGTGTGCTGGGGTTTCGCATCTGTTCCGAAATATTATTTAGCATATGTAACGGCATTATAAATAAAGTATAAATCAAGCTGAAATAAAGTATAAAGGCATAAAGATAGAAATAAGTAAAGAGAGCGTGGGTATATAATAATGCGTATGGATAGGAGGTAATGGGGATAGAAGGTGCAAGGCGTTAGCTCATATTCCCCAACCAGCAAGCGTTATAAATCAACCATGAGCGTTTCAATTAACTGGTGACTGTTGTTTTGTTTGTTTCTTAAGCGCTATGCACCACCTATACTAAGGCACGGCTACCCCCCTCCCGGGCAAGTAGCAGCTAATATCTTTATCGACATGAAGGGGTAAGTGTCGAAGCTTCAGTCCTTCTTTATTTATTACACGGGTTTCAGCGTTCTTCCCGGGCAGTATAATGTGAGGCGTAACGTGTGTCAAGACCTCAATTGTGTCCTTCCAGCGTAATGTGGAGTGGGCAGTGATTTGTCCGTCCGGTTTAACACAAAACAGCTAAGTTATATTGGCTTATGGCATTTCATTAAACAGGTTAGTCCCGAGCCCAGACTATGTGAATGGATCCCGGAATGTATTTATCACTATTGGCCTGATTCACCTGCTAATCTAAGCTAACCTCACAACACAAGACCTTACGGGATGTACTCATTACGCGCAAGTGACAAGACCTATCCCCAGGGCCTCAAGCTGTAAGTATATGATGGCTATGCCACGTCCTCATTACAAACAGACTGCCAGACTGACAGCCTCACCTCACACTATAATGATGTGTTTCTGTCGTGGTTCATTCTTCTTTGTGGTTTTTCGGGGTCCGGGCAGAGTAGTTTGGTACACCCATATGCCTTCCAGCGGTACCTTCAATCGGGGGTGCATTAGTTCAGGCCGGGTGGATGTGTCGTCGTATTGAAAGCCGGGTCTATTTCTCGTGGGGCCTTATCCTTACTCTTTACCGATGGGGACGGGTTTAGTAGTAACTCGCTCCTTCTTCTATATATCCCGGACTACTTATCAGTGGGAACTGGCTCTCCTGGATGTAGATGTATAAGTAGGAACTAGCCTCCCTGGAATACTTAATTAGTATAGAGAATCCAATCAATAAATAACTTTCCCGGAATATGGGACTGTTGCGGATTGAACGGAAAGTGGGGAAGCAATTTGAATGGGTAAAGCATCCGGGTAATCTGGGAATCGGGGTACCGCCTTATTTATTGGATGGGTTCCATACGCGAGAGAGGAGAAGTACCCTATTTAGTGGCCATACCCAATAGAGGATAAGTCCCCCCCCAATGCCAATCTTCAGTAATAACAAATAAAAATGTAAATCTAATTGCAAGTGGATTAGTACTTATTCTGAGATAACCTTGTTTCCCATATATTCCACACTATAACTAGTTGCATAAGCCTTGGCCGCCTTAGCTTTACTAAGCTATAATATATCTAGATTAAAAGGATAGTCCCGAGGCTGTATGAATGAGAATTGAGGTTAGGTCTCGAGGGCAGTGTCTCAGTGCAGGTCCGGTCATTGGTAACACATCATGCCATAATGTTTTTCGGGTTAATTGGTGCACCCACCTCACTCAAACCACTCGTTCACTTCGGCCACAACTCCTTCTCCTTTGGTAACACTTCAAGCCTGGATGTTTCATGCTAAGCATCCTGGGATTGATTCAGGAAATAGGGGATGGTGGGGGAGGCTGGGTTGGAGGGGGTCATTTTAATTCTAGATTTGTAATAAATAGGTCATAAAAAATTATATGGTTGGGGTTTGGCGGCGGAAGTAGGTATTGGGTAAGTTAATATAGTGGACTAGCTGGCGATGCACATGGCTACCAACCCAAATTTACACAAACTCCTTGAGGTCCCTGTAACAGAGGTTTTTTCATTACATAAAGAAGGCACCGCCCGCCAGGGTATTGCGCCAACGAACACGGGTCTTGAATCAACACATAGTAAGAACACACAGATGGCTAACCACCTCTTTAACGGCTTTTAACTAGCAAATTGACCAGGTACAAGGCCAGATTAAAGCGTATCAATTGACTAACTGATAAGCCACCTTGATGTACTTAATTTACCTACAAGGTCTGGATTCGTTGTGTCAAGATATTCGACTTGGTGGGCTTGCCGGGATTACTTCTCCTTGATGTATTTTCTTTCTTGGATAAAGGAAGGATATTCCGTTGGCAAGGGAATATTATATGTGTGATGGTAGAAATAGAGAGACCACCTGATGGAACAACATTCCTCTGAGCTCACATTAACGGAACTGAGTTTATCATCCACCTAACGGAACAACATAGAGCTAGAGCTTTCCCATAAGCACCTGTAGGAGACAGAACAGCAGGACTTACCAACAGCGGGATATGCTAGGGCGTATGTATCATAAGTCGGCGGGCTGCTTCTTGGCTGTTAATAGCTTTTACTTGATTGACGCCCAGAAAGGTTACTCAATTTACCACTTTCAATAGGGCCAGTTCAAACCTTTTTCATTTTCCCCGTATTTTGAGCAGAAAAGCTCTTTTAGCTAATAAGTCAGTCCAAAATTATCTCAATTTCCTCTCCCTTATGGTCGAGCCTGCTTACGCATCCTCCAACCCCGTGTTTTGGACAGAAAAGTTATTTTGCCTAATAAGTTGCCCCGAAATTATCTCAATTTCCTCTCCCTTATGGTCGAGCCTGCTTACGCATCCTCCAACCCCGATATTTCGACAGCTTCGGCATTTCCTAGATAAGTTTCCCCTCGGATATCAATCCTCTCTTTATAAGTCTTTTGGGGCGGAGCCGCTCGACAAAAGTGGTGGAGGGAGAGGACTACCAAGACAGTTTTACCAGACAATTCGGTTCGGTAGGGAAACTTGGAAAAAGTGCTTGTGGCTGTGAAGCCCAAAGAATGTATATAGTAGCCCATCGTATGCACGTCAAGTGATAGAGGATGGCAACAGTTCAGGGAATCCGAACTTATTCCAAACATGAACAGACATGACGCAAATTGATGCCCCTTCATCTATGATTCACCGATGGATAACCAAGTTCCGAATAAAGACCGGAACCTGGAACGCAATCGACGATGGCATACGTGGGTAAGCCTTATCCAAGTCGAAGACCATCAACTAACTACTGCTACTGCTGGCTATTATTCTGTATCTGCTGCTGGGTTATGCTGCTTCTTCGACTGACTCAACTTCTAGGATATGAAACGACTTAGCTAAGCTGCTACTAAAGAAAAAGCATCTACTGCTGTATCTGCCGCACTTGCCCATTTGTTAAGCAACGTAGATCTATAGTGTTTCTTCAAGATCTCGATCTCGTCCTGGAACTATTACTATGACTGGCTTTGCTACTGAATATACTTACTATGCCGCTGGTATAGGTGCTGCTGGTGCTGCAATTTGTTAAGCAACGTAGATCTCCAGTGTTTACCCGATGAACCTACCTAATAGTCTAGTTATAATCAGTGCAGCCCAGCCCCAGTAGTTCTCATCCAAGCAAGTAGTTCTCATCCAATCCGTCTAAGCAAATAGCTCTTGAACCTGGATCAATATATATATTATTATATGGTTGGTGGGCTGGGGAACCTGTACGATTAGGAGTTCATGGCTTGAAGCTGCAAGCTTGAAACCTATACGAATCATACGTGAACCAATAGAATAGATAGATCGTGAAACAGTGTCTCGTGCTGCTTCTATCGCTCGATAGATAGTAGGCTACATCCCAAGCAATAGTTTCTTTCGTCTGGTTTATGCCGTTACCGCACCATACAATAGGCTCTTGAAACTGGTCCAACCGAAACATACATACTCTTGCTGGCTAACGAACCTTACACTGGTCTATCTAACCTGCGCCAAGCTGAACCTTTTGTTTTTCCCTATACTATCCATGGTGTTTCAGCCACCCTGATGGAGCAGAGACAATATATGAATAGAGCTAAGGTGGGTAAAGGACAAGTTTGGTGCATTGTGTGTAAAACTGAGGGTAACACCGTGAACGACTACCCTTCTTTGAGAACGGGGGTTGCGGCTCCTAACCCAACCCCTCTGCCCACCAGGGTTTTAGGGAATGCCACGAATGAGTACTGTGATATATGTTTAGTTTATGGGACTCTCCCCATATGTTCCCTATGTTACAGAAGTATACCTCGGCCCCTATCACCATGCTTTGTGACTTCTGTAGGGCCAGCACCCATGGCACAAAAAAATGTAATGCCCTGCAGGCCTAGCCGAGATATTTGAGATAAGCTCCTTCCGGGTGGAGGAGGCGGGGAATGCTATGACTGAGGTAGGTGGACGAGTAGGAGATTGCAGGGGAGACAGAGGTGGTTATCGAGAAAGAAAGACTTAGAGGGGGACTTACTATCTCGGGTATGAGAAAGGGTACCTCTCTCGAAAGATGTGGGCTTTTTATAAAACACACTAAAAATAAGCATCAACCTTCCCTCCCTTGTCATCCCCGACTGTTAGTACCTGCACTCTGTGTCTGGCATGCTCAAAGCGGTTGTCATTGTAAGTAAGCATCGTCTATCAGTTCAAAACCCTACGAGAAGGACATCTCCAAGACATCCAATAAGAAAGAATACCTGCTCTATCAATTCCCATACAGACAAGAAGGCATCGACACCTGGCATCGACAGCAAAAACTGGATAAAATCCTGGATCGACTAGCGGAAATTGGCTATGCTTGGCTATCTAGGTAAACGCCCTAAAAAGGTCTGGTTCAGTAAGATGAAAATTCATTTAAGTGTGCCAATGAGCTATGATTCCTATGAGCTCCAAAAAGAGTTTTTTATACAACAAAAACATGGAATGGGCTATTTTCTATAACCGTTATCCGATCCAAGTGGCCCAGCTGGAGTATCCAAGGTCGAGTCGAGTAGCGCAGTGGAGTAGCCCAGTCCGAGGACAAGTGAAATGTAGGAAATGCAATATTGTGTGAAAGGCTTCTGATTCCTTGTTTTCCCCTCCTGGAATACTGTCTCTGGTATAGTTCCTCATCCTCTTCCCTCCACCTCCTACATAGGTAGAGCCCCGGCACACTACAGCTCCGGCTAAGCACACAGAGAAAAGAGCTAGGAGCTGATGAACTTGCCAATAAGCACTAGAGTCATTATTAGTTTAACTACATACAAGTTTAACTAATTTTAGAACTAGAGTTGTTTCTCTGGTTCACTCAATATAGCTCAATGTGTATGTGTGTGTGTGGATGCAGTAATAGCTATAGTAGCTCTATGTGTAGCCGTAAGCCTGTACGTAAAGCCTCCTTCCTATACTTGTGGTATGGGAATCGGGATCAACACAATGGACAAGGTAAACGTCTCCATGCGAGCTTGTATATAAATGTTTTGATGTAGAGATATAAATAAAGGGCAATGTCTCCGTTTTATCCTCTCGGCCAACCAACCCCGGATGCACTAATTCTGGTATGCAAGTACGACGAAAAACAAGAAGCCCATACATTTACCCTGCCCCACGTGCTAAGAGCTAAGCAAACTCTCTAGGGATATATATTCTCTCGTCTGTCGGGGTAAGGAAGGGGAAGAGCCAGAGCAGAACATATGCAGAGGAAGTAATCCAATACGAACTAGGATCGACACAACACACCCCACACCAACCAATAAAGACTTAGTCCGGTCCCACCCAGTATAGAGGTCTCAAGGGCAGAGTATAGGGATATAGTTATTAGTTTCAAAAGTATATTAATTTGTATTAGGTAAATTATTCATTTTTTTCCTTTTTACTTACAATCCGTTTGGGAGGCTCCAATTATAAGGTTAGGCACAGTAGTTTAAAACCAATTAGATTTACATTTTCACTCTATAGAACCCAATCTTTTGAGTATTCTATTTATAATATTACCACTAACACGATTGAAATGACGGTTTAAAGCGAGGTTTATTTTCTACAAAGGATTAGTATATGATAGAAAGTCTTAGGAATAGGAAATATAAAGTAGACAGAGGAACTATAAGTTTATAGGATAGAACTATTAGGGTTATCCTTTTTTATAGAGAGATATGAGCAACCCAAAAGGAAACTCCTAGAGATAGTATGCTTTAGAATAGAAAGTCTTAAAATAAGTAGTAAGTATAAGTAGTATGAGTAGGTGTTAAATTTATTAGAGTATGAAGGATTTATAATAGAGTATAAATATATTTAGATTTCTCTTTATATTAGTTATTTATAAAGTGAAGATTCCCTATAGATAGCAGAGGGGTAAGCTTATAGTCTTCTATGATAAGCTTTATAGACTCCTTTATAAACTATGCCTTAGGAAATAGAATCTCTTGTTTCGTCTAGCAGATAAAAATATTAACTGTAGGAATCAGTAGAAGAGCAAGAGACAAAGGAACCTATAACTATACAGATATAGAAAAGATAACTCAGGACTTACAAAGCTCTAACTAGACCCATTAAGAGACTATAACTCACTACTCTTACCAGCTATCAATACGAGACTTACTGTACTAGACTACTTCCTCAGAGATATAATATCACTTTAGGAATCATCAGATCTCTTGTTTCCTATATATATATATATTGTTCAGGTATTATATTTATTTATATTACTTAGTAGAGCTAGGGATAATAAAATAGCTTTGAGTCTCCTAAATAAATGATAGGCACTTTATTTCATTAGGTGGTTAAACATCTATTGGTGTGAGGTGTCTTATGCTTTTTTCTCTCCTGTGTATTAGGGAAACTGAACTTAGATTTATTGTTATCTTTGGGTTGCCCCGTACACCAACTAAGGGTTGCCCTGTTTACAATTAACTCTCCTCCAGTCTAAGCCTCAACTCTACCAGTATCCATATAAACTAGACCAATTTACATTGTTTAGAATCTTGGTCTTGTTTGAGAAGTAGAGGAGCTCCTTATATATAGGTGTTCTCTGAATACAATGGCTCCTTATAAAGGTATTTACATTGAACAAGAGCTATTAGTGTAGTTGGTCTTCCTTGTCGAGATGATATCTTCACTTGTTTAGAACCAGGCCCATCACATCGAGGGAGCGAGTAGCCCACTTTAATCCTCTCATTATGCCGTTCATCATGGGATTTAATGCCTTGGGATGGTGGTGGTCTTCATAGTTATTATGGATGGAGCTCACTTAGATTGAGTTTTACATTTTTTAGACTCTCTTAGGCAAGGTGTATCATGGTTTTTTCTCTCCTGCGTATTAGGGAAATCAACGTTACAATATGGTTCATTTTACATGTTACCGAGAACAACAACACCCACTTTTTATTACGAGTTCTTTGCCTAACCTATTTTACTACACTTAGTCTTCTCCTCAGTATTAATGGGAGGGAACGCTTGCCAACAGACATTTGGGGACAGCAAAACATCTCCACCTACAATATAACTTAGTATTCTACCCAGTATTCAATTAGGTATTCTACCCAGTATTCAATTAGGTATTCTACCCAGTATTCAATTAGTATTCTTCCTAGTATTCAATGGGAAACCAATCATGTTCCCACGCCGTAAACCACCTTTTTTATGTTACCACCCCACAAGTTACCTATGTCGTTTACTATGCTTACTCATGGATGGTAGGAACCTATGCTTACTATTGGACAAACATATGCTTACGGGCGCCTTACTATTTATTTAACTCGGATCGATAGCCCTCTCCTATACAATAAGGGTAGGGCACAAGAGATTCGACCCAATCTATTTATGAAAGGTCCGGGTCGCTTAAATAAATAAATAATGTTGAGTACCCTTATAATGAAAGGCATGAGAAGGATCATGAAATAGTAATAACCCTTTTTAGAATATATCCCCCTTTATAATAGTAATTGAGGGATTAGCTTATTTATGGATGGGAAACCCTCTTTCATATGCCCTACTCTCTACAATTCGAGGCGATAGCTGGGGGAGAGATGAGGACCTTTATGGCAGCTGCTATGAGACTGGTGTCAATGACCTTCAAGCAATGATAGGGGCTATTGGCTATTGGCTGACCCTATGTAAATGACCTCCTTCCTGGCCCTTGCCCCTTGGCCCTCAATCAAATAAATCCGGGCTGTTTGGCCATCCCGCTCTTTCAACTCCTTCCTAAGATACTCTCCCGGTCGGCAGAGGACTATCCCCAATTGAATACTCCCGGTGAGCAGAAACAAATAATCCAGCTCTCTCTTAACATCCATCAATTGGATTCAGCTCTTCATTTAGATTGTGAATCCACGTAAGTAACAGCATGTTTTATATCGACTGGTGGGCATCGTTCCACTACTTCTTTGTAAGGCATTCTCTTCCTTAACTTGTTATAGTATTTCTCTTTACTCGGCTAAGTAAGCTTTTCCTTGTTTATCCTCTTACTGGGTGCACCTCAAACTATAGTTCGTGGGCCCGCCTAACCTCAACAAGTGGGCTATGGGTAGGTTCAGAAGGCAAGGACTAAGCACGCGCTGCTGATGGGCATAGATGCTTGGCGAAATATGGGTTATCCAAGAGAGACGTTCTAAAAGGTTCTAGTTTATAGTGATGAAAATCCAGTTTTATGTCCCAATGATTCTACCCAACCGGGTCTCAAATTCGCATTTTGCTTTAGGGAACTCGATTCATTATGGCATGTCAGGTGATTGCTTCCGATAAGGCCAAGAGGGCAGCATAAGAGGCTAGAGCAGGTGAGGCGAAACCCTATTATTAAAAGTAAATTCCCCCTTGCTCTCCTAATGTAAAGCAAGTCTTTAAACAGCTCGTTGGTTCCTTAAGTAAGCATAGTGAAAATTCATTTACTGGTATAAATGGTCATCCCAGGGGCAAGCATTTCAAATAGTCCCTTCCCAAGAAAGAAAGGGTCATATTCGCACGCTGTAGCGCCGACCCATAACTTAATCCTATTAGTTACCTGCCAAAATACTTTCTCCATGTCCTAGGGTTCCGGGCATTAAAAAAGGGTAAGACTCCTCCCATCAACCCGGGGCTAGTAAGGTAACCATTTGTTCGTAACTACGTGTATTATTGGGTTTCCATATATCTCTGTCTAGCAGGTGAAAGAGTAAACAGTAAACAAAGGAGGGGTAAATAGAGGCCATACCTGACAGCTACTGGATTCTTTCTGGCTGGCATCCATCATCCAATTAATTTATTGGGCAGCACTCCTCCAGGCTCCTTCCTAGGGTTCCGTTCTTGAATCAGTTAAAACGAATTCAAATAAAAGTGAAACTATATGCTAGCTAGTCGTATCTATTGGTAAGAGATCATAAATTGATTTGACATTCTTGTTATCACTTGACGTCGTTGTGAGTGGGCCCCCCGTAACCCCCACTAACGGCCTGTTCCTGGCCTATTTCTTTTATAGTGAATAGGTTGATGAGATAACTGAGGCAGGCGGTAAGATTGATAACAGCAGTAGCATAAGGATCAACTGGGTGTAATTCGAACAGTAGTTTCCACGTTGTGCATAAAGATAAAAAAGTATTAATTAAAAAGGTTAAGAGAGAACGAGTTGAATAGATCTCATAGAGCAGATTAAGGTCTTACTGAGCTAATTGGGTAGTAGTATGAAGAAAGCATAGTTTAATTGGGACCTGCTGGTTGAGTAGATCCCAGGTAGAATATGGCCCTTGTGTTTATACCATAGTGGCTTTGTAAATAGCAGGCTGAATAGAGACCAGATTGAATAGAGCTCCGTGGGAATACCGGAGTGTATCAGTTCCTAGCTGGGTGATGATAGAAAAAACCCTGGGCATTGGTAGTACTGATGCTTGCTGGCCGCAGAGGAGATGCCAAAGGAAAGGGAACCGATGAAGCAAAGAATACAAAGGAGAGAGGATACTCCGCTAAGTCAATGGGAATAACCCATGGGAGCTATAATCCGCTAGGCCCGCTAATCCACCATAATGGGAGAGGTCCTCCTCCTAGCAGTTCTCCAATGGGAGGAATCAGCCCGTAAGGGTAATAATCAATGCAATCCACTATCCGCATAGAAGTCTAGTAATAATGTAATAAGAAAAGTCTGGAACTTAACGTGTCGCATATCTACGACCCTTCGGTGTATTCCCTCGTACCTCGGAAATAGTTGAACTTTGCCATTGTAACAAACAAGAAATAAAATACAATAGAAAATATATAGTTAGTAGTTAGGTAGTGTAGTCTGTCTTCCTTAAAGTAAGTACTTGCACTTGCCGCCTTAGACTGCTTGCTGTCTTAGCTGTCTTAGCTGTAGGTGGTGTTCCATGGGCACACTATAGCCGGACTATTAATAAAGTGGCTCTATTCCCCTAGGCTACTCTGCTGCTAATACATAGGTGTATTAATAGTGTGTATCCCATTTCTCTGCATGAAAGACACTTAGATCAGCTTTATAGTCCATAGTGCAAAGAAAGTAAGTTCCACGGATACTAGCACTTTATACTCTTATTACTTATTAGAGTGCAGCTTTTTTGCCGCCTTACCTTAAGAGACACTAGCTTCAGTCTATAGAGTTCTGTAGAGTAAGGTACTTGCTTTACTACTTGCCTTAGAGTAAGCTTTCCGTAAGGTACTAGCCATAAGGTCGAACGGAAGCACATATGATGCGGAAGCGGAAGTTCAGTTCAACAGAGATGAAAACAGAGCGAACAACACTGCATATTATATAAAGTATGCCTAGCATGTTAGGGAAGGATACGTGGAAAGCCGTGGACGACACTAACTTAGAGTGGCCTTTTCCGCTCATACCCAATGAACACTTGAATCTACCGGGGTTGGACTGCACGGTTGGGCTTAGCTCCCGGGCCAAATACGCTACTCAACTTGGCTTGGTTACTCAGCTAATTGGTTATATGATACTCGCCTGATACTCGCATATCTACGTTAAACTTTTCCATTTAATAAAAGAGGAAAGGCTTGCTTTACGTTAGGAGAGCAAGGTTATTATTGAAATTACAAAGGTGAGCATAAAAATACATATAAAAAGGTGAGTTGAGTTGCAAAGGGGAAAGGTACCAAACTGGCAAACCGATAGTGAACCTTTCAAATCTAAGGGTGGCCATTATGTGTGTTATAATGATGCCCGATAGAGGAAAGAGGAAATAAATCTCTTGAATGTGATGCTATAGATTCATGGTTTATTACAGGGGTGGTGGGTGATGGAATAATGATTCCACATCGAGCGGCAGTGGATACAATGTAGAATGGAAAAAGGTTTTCTTCACTGGTTTTAAAAGCGTCATCTGAGTCGAGGGAAAGTGTATCGGATAGGAGGATGCCCTAACTGAATAAAAAAATGGTGTAAACGAGGGTCGAATCCAAACAATGGATCTGGGGCGGAGGTCCCTTTGAAACTCCAAGGATAAGTCCTTAAAGATGCCGAGTAAAATGTCCACCAGTGTTGGGAATCATGTAGTGCCTACGATAGTGGGTAATAATTTTATAGATTGGAAGTTGGATTTGGTTCGTAGTATTGAAGCTGATAAATAGTGACGATCAATCCTTTGTGAGTAAATTTCACGGTTAGAATATCGATGACATGACCACCTTCATGGAATACATTTTACTATTTCCTAACAAGATATTATAGTCCAATGGTAAATTCATGACTTAAATGTAAATCAAGTATGTTTTTCCTTTTAGTTCAGGGGGAACATTTTGCTAAATCCCTAACAGTTAGGAAGAGCGTCCATCATAGGCATGGAGGGTAATAGTACATGGGGTTAACTCAGGAGATCCCAACTTATTATTTACTAAAAAGAGCATAACACAAGTTTACGTGCCTTCATTTACAATGCAACGACGAACGATGAGGTTTTGGTGACTGGGATTTTTAAGGCTAAAGAAGGGTGAAGCCGTGGTTCTGTGTTATAAAAATAAAAAGTTTCAAACTTATAATGTGAAGGATCAATGGCTCTTAAGACAGACAACAAAGCCTTTTGCTAAGAAGGGCAGGTGCTAAGGACTTATACTGCTAACATGGCAGCATGGGATGTAGCCAAGTCATCCACAATACTGTAATTGTGGGCGTTGCATGTGGATTGTGTGCAATTCATCGTCAAGGTGCTTTGGGCACACATGGGTGGGGATCGATGTTGGGTTGAGGGATTTATATGACCACTGGAGGATGGGCGGTTTTCCTTTTGGTGTGGGGGAACAAGTTTAACAGAACGACGAGTTATTGCGAGTTAGGGTTTGGGTGGAGCATTACTTTGTGGCGAGTTGGGGTTTGAGAGGCCCCACTCACATTTGTTTCAATTTAGGTCTTTCTGGAAAATGATGTGTATAATGTAAACCCATAAGGGTGCAACAAAAGTTGGTCTTTATTTGAGTGTTCTTTCCCTTCTTAGGTTGGTTGTTGTTGCCCCCAACATTGTTTGGTTTACTAGGCTAGTTGCCCTCTTTTCCTCGAGTCTGGTTATAGTCATTTTCATTTTTTTAGATATTGGTTCTACCCTTCTTTGTATTATCTTTGTTTGGTTGTTGTTGAAGGGGTTGGTCGGGGGCTTAGTTTTGTTTAATGAAAGCCTGGATTTATTGAGGCAGCCCTAAGCATATATAAACCCCCATAAGGTTTAACTAGATTGATGTTGGTAGGGGTAGAAGGTTTACAAGGGGCTTTGCCAAAGCGCGTAGATTCGTAACCTGATCAGATACTTTCTATCATTAAGACGAGGCAAAAACGCTTCCACTGAATCTAGCCATAAACGCTCTTTCACGGGCCCGAGCCTTCCGCTGCACATTGGGATTAAGGCATTGGAATTAACGTACCTTGAACAGAACCTTCCACTGCACAACGGTCTAACGGTCTCTAACCATATCACGGTATCACGATCTCTAACCATCTTCTCTTCCACCCATCTATCTCTTACACTAGTCCTTATCTATATCTTTATCCCGTATGTATCTACCGGGATAGCCCACCATTCCTATTTATTCCATTCTTCTATCCCCAACAGACTATACCACCCTAAGTAATATAATTTATCAGATGACAGTTGCTTTCCCCGGTAGCACCCAATTCTTACCGCACATTATTTCTTTCTATATTTCTCGATATTTATGGTATTTATGGCATCCCCAACCTAGCTGTTCTCCAACCCGCTCCCTGAAGGTGGAACACCTCATATAAAGGGTAGGTTAACTAGCTATGTCCTTTCCCACTGGTTCAACCCCTGCGGGTTCCACTTATGTTTCTGTGGTATATAATCAATAGCAGCATCTTAGGTAAATAGCTTAGGTAAATTAGGCATCTTAGGTAAATAGTTTCTACCGCTATGGGCTTAAGACTACACTGCTTGGTCTAACCCGTATTTCCCGGTATTAATCGAACTATTTTTTGAAAGAGTAAATATACCTACTTTAACAGATTGGAACTTCGGATAAGAAGGAAACCTCATCATACTGGCTCATCATAAGACAGGCTCATTATACCATGTTAGTTTGGTTAACTCTGCACCTCACGTTATCACGACCAGGCTGGTTATCACGCGTTTTCACGAGAGCCTTTGTAGGGCTTTTTCAACTATTTCCTAAAAGAATTTAGGGGAGGATACAGATCTACTACTGATAGGGAAGGATACAACAACAGCTGGAGACAGACCACTTCATATAGTTAAATACATAACGGAAAGTTTTTGGGGAATTAGGGTTATTTTGGGGGGTTATTTTATCTCCCTTGGGTTTTCGTGACAATTAAACGCCATGGCCATTGAAGTGGCTAAATAAAGGAAAGGCTTGTTCGACGTAGGAGGACAAGGTTAATACCACTTAATTCTTGTTGATCTCCTACTCGGGATGGAGCTATCAAGAAGTACACGTAATAAAGCAAGAGGCTAGCCCGTATATTATTAATTTTTCGTAACGCGAGAACAACAGCGCTCTCCGTAACGTAACTTCTGCCTGCTGCTGTTCGCTGCCGCTGTAAACCAAGCCTTTTTTTAATGTGCTCTAATAGTAGGGCAGCCAGCTTAGTAGTTATAGGAAAGTCCCGATAATAATAGTAGTAAGGCATGTAGTAATTCTTTCAGAATGAACTCTTTAGCACTTTTACACAAGAACGGGGAACAAGGAAGCACCAACCAGTCTCTAAATTATTATATAAGGGGGAGTTTCTTTTATATTTATCTTGCCGCCATAGGGAAAAGAAATCTTGGTCCAGCATTATGAAAGGACCGAAAAGAAATAGGTCAAGGACATCACATTGGTTTCTCATTGCATTGCGCTATGATAACCCGGTATACAATGAAAAGAGATGGCAATTCAGGATGATTGAAGATTGCAAAAAACTATTTAGCCACCAAACCGTTATTTGTCTTTACCGGGTATAAAATAGTGGTGGAGCCCTATATATTGGAATCCAACCGGCTATTGGATCTATTACCCTGAAGACTCTCAAAAAACGGGTAGGGACCTTCTTTCGCACTTTCCCCGGAGATGTGGAATTCAAGTCCTTTAAAGGGCCTTATTCCTGGTTCACCATCTTTAAGGGGTGGGTGGGGAATTTCTGTATACCTTGGGCATTTCCCTCAAGGAGATATAGATGTGTAACCTAGCCTACTCAAGGAAAGTCAGCTTTGGGCAAGTAGGAAGAATCCATGCCTATAAGCAGCGTTGTTCAGAGTTTATTGGGGCTTTTGGCCGCGGGGAATACCCGGGCGCAGATCGATTCGCGGAGCTATATTTTGAACTCGATCAAAAGCTCCCAAATAGTGGTGGTAAGGTCTGCAGTACAGGGATGGATGTTTACCCAGCAAATATGAATGTTGACCCAACTAATAGGGATAATCACCCTGGTCGAAGGGAAAGATCTTAACTTATTCTCTTTTAGTGTTTTAGTGATAGAACCAGTGATAGCTCCACTGGCAGGAGGCGGAGCGCATCCATCCATTTCTTATATTAAAGAATTAGTAGCGACGATCGGAATAACACTTAAAAGTAGCGACGAGAGCATTGTTACCGTATGATAATTAAAGAGCCGGCTCGCCACTGGTTACCGCATGAAAGTTAGGGACTTTCTTAAGTTCTTGATAAATTGAACCGGTTCAAAAATAAGAACCCATGCTTCCCGACCTTCCGTGGTATCTTCTCTGGGTACTTGTTGGGTACTCATTCTAGCTGGTAATATATATATCTGGATACTAACTCTTAATGGGCTAGTAAATATAGGTTACCTCCAATTGCCATCGTTCCAGTCGTTACCCTTTTATTTCCCTTCTACTTGTGCCTTCTGATAAAGGGTAATCCGAAGGGATCGATGGGGAAGGGGACCTATTTAGTTAGGTTCCATTTGGTTGGGGATTGGGGGTTCGGTCAGGCAGGAAGGAGCACGATTGGGATATGCTTCCATTTCGTTACATAGCGCGTTGAAACCATATTTAGGTAAGATGGTTACTTGTGAAGCAGAGAGGTGTTCCGCTTTAAAGCTGAATAAAAGGCCCTTAAGTATTCTCTATTTAGTAACTCCACAGTATAAAGCCAAGGTAATTATGTTACAAGGAGTGGTTTTTTTAGCTATAAAAATACGAAAATGCCCTTTCATTGTCCGTAAGAGATAATTAAACACATGGCGTAAATTCAAATTAGTTATAAAATAAATGTGAACAATAAAGTATACATTACGAGGAACGCAGGTACAGAAGGTAAGATAAAAGGGCGCTGAGATCACATTAGAAGGAGTGAATGCGCGTAAAGACCGACTAATAATACTAATAGGACTCAACATTATGTGTATACTTATCTATTTGTGGATACCGTAAAGAGGATAGAGTGAAAAGCTGTGGAAAGAATGAACTGTGAGGTGGTTATTATGAGCAGCATGCTCTTTATTTATATATGTAATGATGCAAGAGATTTTATCGTTATAAATGTAATAACGCAAAGCAAGTTGTTTTATATATATTTTATTTATTAAATTGAAAAGAAACAAGTGACTATTTCGTCAAAAGCGCGCCATTTATTCCGGTGTTTGCACTTCTTTAATATATGTAAGAACTCGAGTAATTACAGAGTTTCCAAGTTATTCTTTATTTAAATAGAACTATCGCAGTTGGTCCAAACATCCCAACTTATCTAGCAGCTAGCTTCTACAATAAATTGATCGTGTTTGAAAAGGCCCCCACCGCCCATATGTAGTGTACCTTGGAAGGACTTTCCTTCAATCTTCGTAGGGGATATCTACCTTGTTTGAATCAACCTTACCGAGGCCAGGTTAACAGAGGAGGATTTACCATACAGGTAAGGCTCGACCAAAGGGAGAGATAATTTACCCACTTTTTAAAGGACAGGGCTCACCTGAGGATAGGAGGGTGAGGGTTTTCATTCTCCAATTTACCATCTTGCATATGCGTAGGCTCACCTGACCATCGGAAAGGTGAGGACACCTTTTAGCTAGTGAATTTCCCCACTTTGACGGGGTGGTCCACTTCGGAATGGGCAGGGTAGCCACTAAAAGATTTTACGGCCACCTCCATTTTGGGACGAAGTTGCTCACCTGACCTCGGGAG
>Ga0233336_1000019_pt1 | contig 26871 bp, 8 predicted proteins | sample GEONDECOMP225_FD_183636 | JGI IMG/M metagenome (GOLD analysis project Ga0233336, IMG submission 183636) | Leaf litter microbial communities from Shasta-Trinity National Forest, California, United States - GEON-DECOMP-225 | ecosystem: Environmental > Terrestrial > Plant litter > Unclassified...
AAAGATGCGTAGCTATATGTTGCCTTAACAAGCACTGGTCACAGGTATTGAGAAAACCCTGGTAATCCCACTCAGGCTCACCTAACCGATGGGCGGAAGAAACCTACCCTTGTAGTACTGATGCTAGTTGTACTCATGCATTAAACCCCGCCAACTGATACTTAGGTCTGTACGTATCGGGTTCTTTCCAGCGGGCAAGCCCGAAAAGGAGATTACTAAGAGGCAAAACAGCAAGAAGCCCAAGGAGGCGACAGAGCAACAACAACAGAACGAAACGCTGGGAACAATGCTACTTACACTGCTTTTGGTAATGCAACTGGGTATGCTGGTCGTTCTGCTACTAGTCCTGGAAATACTTTTCTTATTGGGATTATGCTTCTTTAGTTACCCCAGAATCTTTAGTTAGCTTAGCTCGATACTTTTAACAGCAGCGGAACCAGTATCGGACCTTAGAACGAACGGGACGGGACCCTGAGACCAGAAGACCCTAGACACAGCACCTTCTTTAGTGCAATCGGTTACGGAGCAGAGAGTTTAGAATCCTCATGCCTTAGACCCGCTTATTAGTTAGGTTAGCTGGACACTATCACAGAAGGATGTACTGCACCTTATTTGTTGGGTCGCTGGCATGAGCCCTAGAATATAAAGATTCGTCACAGAGCCCCCTTTTTATTAGTTAAGTTACTTTCCTTTCATCCTGCCCTTTTTATTAGTTAGTGGAGTTACTTTATGGGTGGATCATCCAGGCCCAGTAGTTGTAGTGGTGTTACTAACTAGACCTTACCTTTTTTCTTTATAGAACTTTATGTTGTTAGGGGACAGGCTCTACCACCGGGGATGAGCCTAGGAGGAGGTGGTTCTATAGGGGGAAGGTTAAGCTCTGGGGATGAGCCAACGCAAGAACATCGTGGATTTCGTGCCAATAAACTGTGGGGACCTCACAACCGCTCTTTCTTACCAAGAAACTGTGGTGGGAAGACTTTACTGTGGGCTGGACCAACCTTACCCGGATTAGAGATATTTAGAACTTGAAGTATGCTGGAAGGTTTACCCTAGACTTGCCTTCTTTATTTATTTAACTTACAGTGGGGCAGGCTATGGGGATGAGCCAAATAAGCTTACCTACATGCTCTTTATTTATTGCCAAGCCCTAGAGGGTAGGGTTGGGGATGAGCCCAGTAGTTGTTGTGGTGTTACGAACTACTTACCTTTTACCTTTTTGTACTTACCTTTATTCGGCGCGGAGACCCAACTGGTACCGGCTTACCCAGGCTTTAAGTTTAGACAGACCCTAGACACACTTAAGACCCAGGAACACATAGTGGAACCAGAGAAGAGAAGACACCTTCAGCCCTAGAGATTTCATCACTTAAGGACCAATTAGAATAAGTCAGTTGCTTGGAGTGAGATCTGGTCCTCCCTTAAGTCCAGGAGCCGGGAAGAGGGACAAATAATGCTGACCTGGGTGACTGGTTTCTTAGTTCTCTGCTTTGGTTGATCTGCTTCAAGATGAAAGAAGAATGGCTGGCTGGAGGGACGGACGGAGCGAGGGAGCCGGGTGGATGGATTTAGTAGCCCACAGAGTCTAGTTGAGAGGAGGGCGTGGTGCTTGACCTGATTGCTTTGATCCTGCCTGCCAGGGATGCCTTGGGGAGATTCCATTATGGAAATGACATGGGACAGGACGGGCTTCAGACTCTCTAGGAGGGATGTGGATGGATCGATCGATGGATCAGAACCTTACCCTTAGATTGGTTACTGCCGGACACCGCGATAAAAAGTTAGTGTGAGAAAGGAAGGCAAGCTCGAGGTCGGGATAGTTCTATAAGCAACTCCCTCCCACCCAATGAGAAGAGTGAACAGTTCAATCTCCTCCGGAAGTCCAGTTCTTAGAAGAAAAGCAGGACAGGAAACAAAGAGAAGAAAGCAACATCACTATCACCCGGTAAAAAGATTCCTATCATGAAGAACTGGATGGAAGGAAGTCAAGTGGAGCCTTCCTACCTATAGTTGAAGCTCGAGGACCCCATAGAGCATAGAGCTCCACCGGAGGTTAGGCTCGTTCGTCCTCGTCCCCTCGACAAGATCAATAGTGCCGTCCGTATCCACAAAGCATTCCTAGCTGAATCAAGAGGTTGGAGCATTACTAAGTAGTCTAAGTGAGGCAGGCAGTAAATATAGGTTTTGAAAGAGGTGGTTAGTAACAGGTATTAAGATAAAAGGCCAGGATCTCCTAGCAATGCTGTCTGTGTTCATTCATCAATCGTATTCTGGGGCTGTCCGGGTTCAGTTCGTCCCTCTTCCCCCGGCTCCAGGGCTTAAGTTAAGGTATTCCCTTGCTCCAGGGCTTCTGGCTATTCTATTATATTCCAAAGCTCCTGGGACGGGCTATGAGGCTTAAAGCTAGCAGCGATAACTTAAAGTAAACAGGACCAGCCAGCACCACAACAAGTAAGCCCCCTTCTCACTTTCCAATTTACCAGGTAAAAAGGCGTAGAATTTATAATCACGGATAGGCTCGCACTATTTATCATCTTGATAGGCCACCTTGGCACCCCCACACTTCAAGGACTTAATTTCCCCGATTTCATAAGGCACTTACCTTTAGGCTTATACATATCATCCGGCGATCCCAGCCATCCACTAAGGTAGGGTGAAGCGGTAAGTAAAGGGTGGTTGAACGTTGATAGCATGCACATGAAGTAAAGTCAAATAAGGTAAAGTCAATAGCAATGTTCTAAGTGCTCGCTCACCCAATTGGAATCAGTTCTGGAAGTAGTTCCTCATAAATAGGACAATTGCCACGCTAGGTCGTACAAACATTCATCAAGTAGGTAGGCGCTGCTTCTAAAGTTCATCCCAATGGTCAAAGTGCCTAAGGCAAACCCGTCTGTCCAATCACTAAGTTTGGTAAGAAGGTAGTTAAGGGGTGGTAAAAGAACAGGTGGTGGGTCGCTGTAGATAAAATAGAATAAAGTCTGGGTGTAAGCAGGTGCGCTAGCAAAGCAGTAAGTGTCCATCCATTTACCCAAGCAAGTCTGGTGCAATGCTCTAAGTTCAAGTAAGTAAGCCAGTGAGTGAGTAAAAGGGAAACACAACTGTTTGTTGGTAGCACCGACCGCACTATATAACGGTAGGTTAAGTAAAACAATGTTCTAAGTGCCTACCCCTTTGTTCTTTCTATTCTGCTGGTGGTAGTTCCTAATAATAGTGAAAAAGACAGTTCCCACGATCCCACATAGGAGATGTAAAACTTCCATTTATAAAGTAGTAGGGTGCGTCCTCCCTAAAAGCAAGAAGGTTTGCGCGTAAGGAATTGGGATTCGGCACTAACTTCTTATCAATGCTGGGGTTGTGCGAAGATGCTGAGGAGTGTTCTAATGAATGCCAATAATAAGTAGTGTCTAAAGAAGATACGGCATGGCATAATTCATTAAAAGGTGGTGCTTCATCAAAAATAAGGTGCGGGGCGCTTTCTTTAGCTACGAGGGAAAGGAGCAAAGCGGAGCCCGATCCGACATGACGTTTCGAAATATCAAAGGTAGTATATATAAATAATGTAAATAAATAATATCAAAAGTTGAGGATCATAGATAATATTTCCATATTAAATAGGCGGTTTTTTGGTTGTTCCATTAATTCAACAAACCTTTAGTATGGAGAAATAACACGTATAAAGGCCTGCTGATACCGATGAGGCTTATAAAAAGAAAAAAGTAAAAGGTTAGGAAAGAGGATCCCTAAAGGGGGTAAGGTGCGGGTAGGGACTTAAATAGATTCTGTCTTTACTGAAGGTGCCCTTGCGAGCTCACCCTTTGAGGGCAAGAAGCTCGTATTTAATGTAGCGCTCGGGTAAACTCCCAGCTACGTGGCAGGATCCCGAGCACACAGACCCAGTCACGAAGCATGAAGTCCCAATAGTGATTCTTTCCAGCTACTGACCAAAGAGATTAAGACTAATGGTTCACACAGGGCATGGACCCGAGACTTGAGTCTTTCTTTCTACTGAAGTGGGGATATTTTCAGTCCAATATAATCTTTCTCTTTGCCATGTCTACTTATATTCCTTATTTGCATACCACATGTCCTAGTAGTATGCCAATTGGTGTAGCAAAGATACATTTTATGATGTTCAGAGATAGCCTGATCTGTCTGCATCTCTCCAGCACCATTCTCAACGAATGTATTAGGTTCTTGAGCAAGCTATAAATAGTATAGTCATCAAATATACAACCATAGTCTTGTAGATGAACTTTTGGAATGCCTTCACTATGATCCTTAAAAAGACAGCAGGAGCATGGTTCAATCCAAAAGGCATAACTCTATATGTGAATGAGCCAAATTCAGTAACAAAGGTGGTTTTATCCTGGTCTTCTTTTTATATAGGGTACATTACTGTAACCAGAGAACCCATAAGTAAAAGAGTAGCATGAATGCCCTGCTACTTCATTTATGATTTCATCTTCGAAAGATGTTGGTTGGGAAAAGATCTGTGAGTGTTACTTTATTCAGTTCTATAAAGACTACACAAATTATTCTATTTTATTGAATAGTCCCTTTTTCGTGCTATAGGGAGGAAAGATTAAAGAGAAGATCGAGATTCTTTCTTTGATTGCATTATATCATATAATATTATTGTGGGCATTTCAACGGAAGGTCCAATTCTTTTGAACCGTTCAAACCAATGGCTGGCTGAAGATCTCGATAAGCACCTAGATTTTGAACCTTGGCCGTGTTAAAAATGGATTAGCATTATGTTATCCCAACAAGTCCTCCCTTCAAATCTGAAAGTTCAGGTCTGTGCGCCTATGCAAGATAAAGAGTACAGGTGGTTGGTAACACTCAAATGAAAGGGAAATAGGGATCTTCCTAGAATGCTGTGGGTTCTAATTCCAGAATAGTATCGGCAAGGCTCGACGGGATAGTAATAGTGGTACCCAGGAGATTTATTAATAAAGGCTATTAGGGGCGGAGCTGCTCGACTAACATTAGGGAGAGAAGAAAGGAAAAAGAAGTAGGGCTCCGAAAAAAGAAATGCTTATTTAGGAGGGAACCTTGCGGTGTGGCATAATGTACATAGTATGGTTTCTAGGCAGCTCGTTAACGCTCAATGAGATCCTGCCTAGTATATTTGCCTGCTTTTTCGTTTATCCAAGTCCAATCATATTTACTTATTTCAGCTACCCAAACCATTTCCCGTTAGAAGCTGGATCCTCTAGGTAAGCAATGAACTTTGATGCTATTCCGAATCTGTGGACGCTACCTAAAAATCTGCCCTAACATACCCTGCTGGCCAAGAAGCAATCCATCTCGGGTCATCCTCTTTTCAATATGGGTTGGCTAACTTACCTCCTCGAAGCTGCAATGTCTCGGTCTCTGAGAGGCTTTCTTTTGCTCAATGTAATTCCGCTAGTGGGTGGACCTTGGGAGAATAGGCCCGATGGTCAAGCTTCGGTTCCTTGCCCGCCTGCTACTAATCTGTTTGTTAAGCTTGGGGTATAATAAGGTTTTCCCATGGAAGCAACGAACAACTCGTCCACCAGGTTCATGAAATTAAAACGACAACAGCATGCATGGGCTTGATCTGGTAAATGGAAGGAAAGGGTTCCCATACCTATAAATAGATTGCTCTCCATAATCGTTCAAGACTGCCCATTAAATAAGAAGTTTACCCAATAAAAAAGAACAGATACGGAGGCAAGCGCTATCTATTTATCCATCCCTCCATCCTCGGGCAAGTGGTTGGATCTCAATCGAAATGTGATATGTGTAGGCAGTAGTGTGCATCCAGAATGGGTATGGGGCAATGCGGGCCGTATGGAGGGGCAACTAGTTTAAATCCAAAGAGAATGCGGGGTGGAATGTCGGGTTGAGGTCAAGGGTAGAAGGTTCTATGCAAGGTGAAAGGTGGGTAATCACAAGGGGAACTCTTATGTAGCGGGCAACCATCAAGGGGGAAGGTTCTAGCAGTGTTGTTTATAGCAATATCTTATGCAGCGCCCTTACCAAAAGCAAGCGGTAGGGATCATCCATCATCCCTTCCCTCATCGAGTAACAAAATAAAACCAGGTATTTGTAACCTTATTTGTGTAACCAAGCTCTTTAGGCTCCACTTTCTTTACTGGGCTCCTATTTCAACAGGGGTCTTTAACAGCGCTCTTTAAACCAGGCTCCTCTTTCAACAGCTGCTGTTCTAAGCAAAGGTGAAATGCCGATATCCTTTTTTGCCTCCAGGTACTTCTTCTTTTCAATGCGGGATAATTGTTTGCATGGGTAAAGCGGTGCTATAATGCGGGGCTTGATGCGAGTAGTTGTTTCTCTAACTACCGGACTAAATGGGAAACCAGCCGTGTCTACGAACCAGGGGCTCTATAACCGGGGGATTAATATAAGGGCTCTATAAAAACCCGGGGATTCCATATGTAACAACCAGTCGTCAATATGAACCGGGGTAGTTTTCTCTCTAACTGCCGGGGGAGTATAGATTGGTCTAATGGGTAGAAACCAGAGATCATATTGGTCTTTAGCCGGTGATGGGTAGTGCTTGCTATTGGCAGATGGTTCATTGGTAACTTGCCTCCCCATAAGACTAATCAGTCACCTTTGGCCACTCCTTACCGGCCAACCTCATCAGAAGATTAATCAGTTTGAAATCCAATCCAATCAGTCTCACAATATAAATGCTCGTAAGTAACCAACATGGATGGCTCCAATGTCTGTCTTTGAAACCCGATTATGATTGGCTCCTCAAAAAAGAAGGGGATATATTACATATCTAATCTCTATCGTAGCTTTCTGCTAAGCTAAGTGCCTCTTTCTTTCTAATCTATGATCAACTGGTGAGTGGCAATGACCTTCAGGCAGCTATGGGTTATGACCTGCTGGCTATGATAAACACTATGATCGTTTCCTTCTTACTATGACATATTACAACTAAAATGTAGAGATGCGACACGTAGATATGATTGACTAGCAGCAAAGTACCGGCATATATTGAATAAACACCTGGAATCATAGGTATTAGTTCCGTGCCTCCTTAGTTATGTCAATGAAATGACGGGCACTTACTGACTTACTTACTATATTACTATTTATATTGGCTAACTTATTGTTAATTATTTATTTCAACCACTGGTATTGATTATTTCTTTATTGTGAAAAAGGAAAGGTTAAACGTAGAGATGCAAGTATCATATTATACGGAAGCTAATAAGAAGGAAGCTAGTAGTTCTTACTGTATAGTAGGTTCTTTCTCTACTGCTAATAGTGGAAAGTGCATGTACTTTTTTTATAGGGCTAGTTAGTACTTACACTACATATACAAGTAGTATACTGTATGGACACAAGAATAACTATGGAGAGAGGAACTTAGCTAAAGCAATAGGAGTGATAGAAAGAGAGAATTATTATTAGAACTAGATATATTGAACTACTTATGCACTACTAGAGAGAAAGGAAAAAAGAGAATTTCATTCTAATAGCATCTAGTGAAACTACTAATAGGAGGATACAAAGCAGTTCAATCTTACTTTCTTTTTCTATTTCTTTTTATTCATAATAATGGACACAACTGGAAGTATATAGTGCTAGTAATAGTGTACTGCTTAATTTAATACGGAGGCTAGTTATCTCTTAAGGCTAGTTTACCTCTTGGCATTAACTAAGGCAAGTAGTAAGAAAGTGCTAGTGTCTCGGCTTGAACTCTATGGCAAGTTACCTTAGGGCCTTACTCTACAGACTCAAGCTTTAACTATCACGGAACTCTTTCTTTCAAATAAATGGAGACTCTAGCTTCTTCGCTGGTAGCTCAGGGGACGTGGAAAAAAATGCTCTTACTCACTTATATTGGTTCTATTGGTTCAACCCGCATAAGTCAGCTGGAACAGAGAACCAGTCATAATGCAACTAGAGATCTAAGCCTAGCTAAAGCGGAGGAGTTATAGAGTCGTTAGAAGAGCGGAAGCTCATTAGAGAAAACTAGTTTTTATAGTTAGTTAGAAAACCACTCACGCTCAGCTTTAGTTAGTTAGTAGGGTCTCCTATTAATGAAAATAACGTAGATATGACGAGTGATTCTGTTCCAACTAAACTCTGGTTCCGCTCAGCTTCTCTCTCACACTTCCTATGTTTCTGTATGCCCTCTAAGATTGCCTATTAATACAATTTGAAAAATGGAATACAATATATATTCGCTAGTGAAAGCGCTTTCACTATCAAGTTCTTCCATGTGAACCTGGCTGGTCTTACTCAGATGGAAACAGGGAGGAGTCTACAGGACACTGTGCAGAGCTAGCTCACTCTGTCTCTCTTGGGTAAGGTCCTCAGTAACTTAATTTGGGTGAATAACATAGCATCTTTATTTATTAATGAGCATATTCATTTCGATTCGGTGAATTCGCCAACTAAAGCTATAACGTATTGACTCGTATCATTGAATCTCTCGGCAACTAGACTGTTTTCATCTTAAATTATCCATCACCGGGGTCTCGAACTCACATTTGTCTTAAGCCGAATCACTGATTCATAAATGCATGTCAGGTTCTTCCTTCCATCCGTCCTCTAAGGCGGGTGCAGCATAAGAGGGGTATTCACCTTTTAACTATAGGCCACTTTTCCGTAGTGAATTTTACACTTTGCACCAAGGCGCGGAGCGGCAGTTAGAGGCGCGCAGCGGGATAGCCACCCCTTCACTAGTAATTTTACCACCTGGTGGATAGGTCCAATAAGTATTTATAGGCCACCTTCCCATTATTTCATTTACTCAATTTGAAAAGGGTATAGTAGCACGCTCGTTTCTAAAAGGGCGAGCAATACATCCTTCTATAAAAGAAATGGAAGAATCACTGAGGGATGGATGGGGTTGATTAGCCAAGAGGGTGGTGGTTTCCCTTTAGCTTAGATCGTGGAAATGAACCGGATAGTTTTCTTCTAAATAGCCGGAACTTCAGAGACATAGCTGGCTGGATGGAGGATAATGCTTGGCCGATAGGGGCAGGTTACCTCTAACAGAGAGATCGTTTCACTGCCCCGGATAGCTTTATTATTAACAGCCGAAACTGAACTTCAGAGACAGAGACATGGCTGGCTAGCTAGCCGGATGGGACTTTTAGCCGAAGACTTGTTTGTTGTAGCATACTTCTTCGGGGATGGATGGATATCTTTAGCTTAGATTGTTGAACTGACTGTCCCGGATAAATCTTTATTATAAACAGTTAGAACTTATGAGAGATACATACATGGCTGGCTGTATGAAGGGATGCATGGTTGAGTAGCCCATAGAGTTACTACCTTCAGCAAAGATATATCGCGGAACTGCCAGTATTTATTATAGCCGGAACCTTCAAAATAGTTTTCTTCTCCACAGCCGGGAACTTCAGAAACAGAAACATGGCTTGCTTGATGGGATGGGTTGAGAGACAGATAGTTAAGTAGCCCATAGGGTGAGTGCTTTAGCTGATATCGTTTTACTGCCCCGGATAGTATGAGAATCAATAGCCAGCCGGAACTTCAGAAACATAGCCAGATGGATGGCTTGTGCGCTTATAAACTGCGCTACTCAATTTGGGATAAGCAAATGGGACGGCTACTCAGCTGCTTGGCTTGGTTACTCTTCACTTGGTCACCATACTCGACTCCGCTTGGCTTGGGTTACTCAGCTTGGATACCCGGTCGACTGGGATACTCAATTGGGATGGTGCGCTACTCGACTGCTTGGCTTTTTTTCAATCAGAGCTAGAAAAATCGCATCAAAATATTGAAAACTGGACATGACTAGCGACTATGGCTGGCTACTGCTCTGACAACTTGGCACTTACTCCTAGGCACTGAGTAGAGGTTCCTATGAGTATAGTTTGAATGTGTATAGTTTCTATCTAGGACGGTGGCAATGACTGACTATCGGAAACCCTATGGCTAGACCTTCCGTCTAGGACCACTGGCTATTACCTCCTGTAAATAACTGTCTCTTTACAATGCCCTTAAGGAACATACTCTCTTTACAATGCCCTTAAGGAACATACTCCTGGTCATGGAGAGCTGGTCACATACAACTGGTGGGAACTAACTATGGGGCACGGAGAACATGGCACGAACACCAACCTATCGGGCACGGGGGATGGAAACTGGTGGGCACTAACGAACACATCCTGGGCACGTGTTATTGGAAACTGGTAACGTGGAACGGGTAACAGGGGATCTACGACTGGTTACGTATAACTCCTGGGCTTTCCCTCTTTCAATATGTGGGCAATCAATCAAGATCTATCCGGGCAAGCACCATCCTTCTTCAATGAGGCAAGGAGAACCTTGAATTAGGACAAGCATTATTCTTATTGTTAGGCAAGGGAGAACTCATACCCCTTCCAACCGGGCAAGCACTACCATTCTTCCCCTCCAATGAAGTAAGGGATAATTAACACCTTCGAAATGAAGCAAGGCAATAGCCCTTCTCCTTCCAATGAGGTAGGACTTCTTTAGACCCTGACAATCTGGGGCAATCACTATTATGATTTTATATCTCCCTTCCAATGAAGTAAGACCAACCCCACACCCTTCGAATCAGGTCACTAGTACTTCTCCCCCTTCGTTAATGAGGTAAGAACTCTTTCAAACCACCATTATTTCTTTCTTCATCAGGCCTCCTTTCTTTCCTTCACACCAGGTAAGGGACAATCTATATTTATTATAGTTCGCCCACTTCAATATATAGAGCTTCAATCATTTTTCATTTACTGAACAGGAAAGCCAGATCAATATCTATAGACGAATACTTGCTTTCAGGCTTACTTTAATTATCATATATATATGGAAAAGTGACTCAACATATTTTGTTCGGGGTTTCTTATTAATGGGGGCTCTTTTTCAATTTCAATAGCTCTTTTTCCCGTTGGATATAGCTGGAAAAGTTACTAATCGGCCCACCCAACGACCCCATTCAGAGAGCCTAGCCCTCATGCGCCGTGCTTGCTGGCCAATATTCTTTATCGGGCTCGGTTGAGTCTCCCGTTTGCTCCACCCTGCCTTCGAAATGGGGTCTCTGGTGGAGTCATTCGCATCAAAGCTCTCTCCGGCTACTAAGGCTTAAGAGCTTGTAATTAGTCGGTCGAGCATCGCTCTCTAAAGTTTCTAGTTTATCGAAGTCAATCCGGGAGGATAGAGTTTCTTGACAGCATTTCATCGTGTGCAGGACTGACGCTGCCATATTATTTGTATTGCGGCTGATTCGTCGGTCAGCTTGAAGAGGGATATCATCTTGCTGGAAGGCGGTGGAAAAGATGCATCACACACAAGGTCGATCAATCAATCACATGTCTCGCTCGATTACAAAGGCACAAGTCGAGCACAGCCCATTGATGTATTGACCTGGCTGGTTAAACCATAAATTGATCATCGAACAGCCTTTACTTAACTTAAGAATCTAATTGCTTTTAGATATTTCACGTGTTTTCAAGTTATTAAATACGTAAGATCTTAATGCTGCTATGTATCTCCCTCTTATGTTTCTGAAAATCAGAAGATAAACATGTAAACTAAATAGGATGCATAGAGGAAAACCCTGTCTGTCTGGAAATTGATCAATTGTTGCCTAATATTGATAGAAAATGCCTCTACATACCTAAATGATGGGGCGGGGTTACTATGGTAGAGGTCGAGTACAGCTACTAGGATCTAATAAACTATGGCATCATCCCTTCCCAGAATGAAAGTGAACATTGAAATAGATTCTTGGTACGTGCTTTAAAGTGGGCAAATTTCTTGATCTTCCATGGGGTAGACGGGACCTTTGCCATGCCCTGGTTATACACTAATTTATGAAAATAGCCCCCGGCATTAAAACTCCTAAACCATTTGGCATGCACTTTAGAGGGAAAGACAACAATTCCAAGGGAAGTGGCCATCATGATGAATATGGTCTAGGCGTTAATCACAAACACTTATGCCCATTGGCAAACATAGAATTAGGGTTTATCTGCACATAGTTCCACAAATTAAGGAAAGGGGTAAGTATCAATGACTAGGTCTTTTTCTAATACATACATCCAATGAGCATTTGTAGAAATCCCTTGCATAAAGTGATCATATGCATCTCCAATTAATTGAGGAGGGGTGGAGTAACCAAGCGGGGAAGTGAGGCTGGTGGTGTTTTGTTGCCTTCGTGGAGTGTGGCCCACTCGGTCATTGCGGACGAACCCTATGAAAATAAAAGTAGTGAAGGGTCCTAAGAGCAAATAAGAAAGTGGTGCTAACAGGTCTAGGTAGTACATTGGGTAACGATTATCAGGTGGGTAGCAGACATGAAATGAAAAGCAGGTAGGTCTCTTAGCACCTAGCAGTGGGTTCTTCTAATGGATGAAGAGTATAGGCTCGGCCGAACCAAGAAGTGAATATGGGATACCAAGAATCAATATTGCGCTGTATCCCCGCCCCGATTACTTTATTCCTGACTTCAGCAATGGGTTGGTTAGTAAGGGATAAAGAAGACTATATCCCTCCATCAAAACTGTAAGGTATCCAGTAGCCCACCCAGGGTGTAAGTATAAACCTTTAATCCATTGAGCTTCTAAAGTTAATACGAATGTTATAAAAGTGCCTATCCCCTCCCTTCAAGCAAGATTCTCTAAAAGCTATGCCGCTTGGTCCGTCAATTCCGAAAAGCTTCTGAAATGCAATTAAAAATATATCAAATATTACCAGGATAATAATGAAGTAAGTGTTCTGGAAGCTGTATCGCTCGCTAATCTAAGGCATATAGGGGGTACTACGTGATGGTTATATGTGTGTGGGGTAGTATTACAGGAAGGGGGTAGTGTTATCCTGTCCTGATAAGAGAAACTTATAGCTGTTCCCACTAAGCGATTAATTAAAGAAGTGTTATAAGGCAGGTCTAGTGATTCAGGCGGGTAACTAATTAGAAGGTGTAGGCATTAAAAGATGAGTATATTCCTTGCTCTCCTTTTCTCGAGCAAGAGCTTCGCACCTTGCCCGATGCGGACAAGCCTTGCCCGATGCGGACAAGCCTTGCCCGATGCGGACAAGCGACTTCGTACGACTTCGTACCTTTTTTTGCGTTATTAATGGCTGTCTGTTTGAGTTCTCTATCCATGTTTTCTATGCTCAAGGTTATGCGTTTCATGTGTCTGTTATTTTGAGCATTTCATGCATGCATGTGTCATTTTCTCTGTCTCCTGGATGTGATGATCTCTGTTCTGTCTTGTTCTTATGTCTTCACCGATAGATGGGAGTAAACTCCGACTGCTGCTTAAGCTGGTGAATCCACTGGGTCAAAAACTGCTTTAGCTCGGTCAAAAGGGCAGTATTCAAAAGCTAGTAGGATATACAGGTGCGTCAACCGGATCTAGGATGGGCTATGGCTCTCGAACGGACTTGGATGCTGATGGATCAATTAGTTAAGAAGAAGGGGGTTAAAGGTAAACAACTGAATCTGCTCGAACTAAAGCTGGATTTGGGACTGGACCGGAATTCGCTTTGCATCTGGTTCAATGGACACAACTACTTGAATAGGGTTGGATGGGTATAAGAACAATCGGTTATGCTTTTGTGACTGACGGGTTCTGACTAAACCTTCTTTTGATGGGGGTGCTACTAGTGGGGTTGCTGGTACTGGACCGACTGAGTAAACTGTATAATTGATTGCTGCTTCTCCAATCCCCGCGAGTGGGAGGGAGATTAAGCGGTGTTGCTCCTTCTATACAAAATAATGTGTGTTTATTGCTCTTCCGAATTTGGTAAATGCATTTTTCCGGTCTCCACTCAACGCGAACAAATGAATCTAAACAAACAATCCCCGGGAGAACTTGTGAACAAGATAAACTGCATGGGATGGACCCGCACATTTGATTATATCATTTTTCTTATTGGCAACTAATCCTTCTGATGGAGAGGCAGGCTATGAACGACCTTAATCAATTTATTTCTAATTTTCGAGCCCAATCGACTCTCAAGCTTAGTTGTTCCCAATTCGGATGTTCCTTGATTGGAGTGATCAATAAGCACTTCCCACCTCTTCCCACTACCCTACCACTCCCCTACCACTCCCGTCAGGGTGATACCCGCTTCGAGCGTAATCTAAGCTTCCCGTCCATTTTACCACTTTTTACCCTATTAATAAATAGAATTTCATATCCCATTAGTCAGAATTAGTCGATCGAATATCCCACCCACTTGCTTGAGTATAGTAGGTTGAAGCCGCCTGCCAGAATTAGTGGGGTAGATTCAATACGTTCATTTAGCAGGCACAGCTACTTATATGGTCCGGTTCTACTGAATTAACCTATTTAGCCTCAAACCTGGCGCTCCGAAGCTTCACCCCTGCTTTTGGATGGAAAGTTCATATTAGAAACCCCGGCGGCAGAGTAGGGATAAATCCAGCACATTTCCTCCGGGGCAGTTAATTATTTTAATCAAATTGCTTTCTGGAGGAGGGTACATATATTCTAGAGTTTACACAAGCTCGCCCCAACATAGTTAACAACTTGAGGTAGATTTGAAAGGTTATACCTCGAGCAGGAAGCAAGAGACAGAATGAGATAACGTCCGGAAGGATACTTTACCCGGCTAGGAGTCGCGAGCTTAGATGCTGCCTTGAAGGACCTTTCAAACTTGATTGATAATTGGACGAACTTTATACTCCATAATATTTGAGTATGAGTAGGATCTATCTAACTGGGAATGTAGGCACAACGTTACAACGGGTTCATCTCAATCTGGTAGATCGAGCAGAGAAGGAATGGGATATAAATAGAATATTCTCGATAGAAATTGATATTAAGAATACTGTAGCAAGTCTACTTAAGAAGCACTTTTCTTATTTATAGTGGTGATTGTAATAATCTCGTAAATAAAGAACAAGGATAGATAGGCTATGCATTTAGAGCTAGGTAAACGGGATACTTTCAAGACCTATGCTGGCTCGTAAATAGGATCTAGAACAAATAGAAGGGATCCTACGTATCCTCTGCTCGATCAACTGCATCAAGATATGCTCGATCAACTGCATCAAGATATGCTCGATCAACTGCATCAAGATATGCTCGATCAACTGCATCAAGATACTTACGGTATTATTGGTGCTTTAATCCTTACTGTTACTATATTATAATCTACACGCCTTACCTTAGCAGCCTATCTAAGTTTTCATATCCTTTCTCTTATTCCTTGGTTTCCTTTCCTTAATGCATTTCGATCTGCTGCTAATTAAACTACTATTGAACCATACTTCATTTAGAAAGGGCAATCTCCCACTTTTCTTTAAAGGGCATATATTTACACTCTCTATCATCTCTATACGCCACCTTTCACTTAGAAAACCTTCTTGGGTATCTTAAAACGGCTTAAATAAATTTAACATATAAATTGAACCAAAATAGATTTATTACGTATATAATATAAGCATGTGTATTTATGGTTTATCCAATGCACATAGCATAGGAATTGGGTTCGATTCCCTTAATATATCTGTGGTTTCATTTCGAACCAGAAAATGAGAGAATTGCCCGCGTTACGATACATAATGAGGACTCTAGTTATTTTCATATAATCGTAGAGAATTAGAGGAGCTGTATCAGACGGTAATAAGATCTCCAGTATGGTTTTCGGGGAAGAATAAGAGGCGTTAAATATAAATATTCTTTTCAAAAGCATGGATTGGTATCGGCGATGTTAAGTAAGGAATTGCCAATATTTATGAAGAAACACGTAGCTCTTCGGAGCTCTCGTTCAGTCTATAAAAAAATATCCATCCTTAAAGGGTACAAGGGTGAACTGGGGTTCTACTCCCCAGGTACCGAGATCTATAGACTCCTGGTTCAGCTGAATAACTGAGAGACTGGCTATAGAGAGACTGGCCTTCCTAGAGGGCTGGTTATACTCAGTAATAAGAGATAAGTCTAAAAGACTCGTGTATAATTGGGATCAGAGATTGTTTGAGCGTTAGCGAGTCATATGGGCCTACGATAAGGCAAGTCAGAGATAGTTAGACCTATTATGTATTTCATTTCTTTACTGATCAGTATTAAACGCTCACCTGAGTTGCCTCATACCATATTGAATATGGGTGGATGGCAAGGGCAGTTCTATTTCAATATGGTTCCTATATTTGTCCATATTCCATAACTTCTTTCTCACTGGGGTTGCATATCCGTTTTATGTTTTAAGATAGGCGTAACGTATAAAAAGAATATATATTCCTGCTATGGTGATGAGGCAGTAAGATAGCACTTATCTAGGGAATAGGTGAGGAAATAAGTATACTTACTTCATTACAGTAAGGGTACTAAGATGCTTTTCAAGGTCCTGTCTGCTGGCCCAATATATAAAGGTCAAGGGAGGAGAGAAGAAAGCAACTGCAATTCAGGGGGTACCTACAGTGTAGGCCAATGCGTTGATATCGCGAGAGAATTCTCTACCTGCTGGGACTATCTATACCCCAGTAGGTGTTAAAGTAATCCCCTAAAGTAATGACTCCCTGTAGCGTGTAGTAGTAAAGAAGTAGTGTTGCTTCCTTCGTTCCATCGTTCCTTGTGTCTTTCACTGTGAGGGTTTGCTTCCCCTTGAAGGTAGAAGATGATGCTGCTAACTGCTAACCCTGGGGATAATTTATATTGGAATAAGTATTGGAATAAGTATAAACTAAGTATAAATGTGGTAAGGTAAGTAAAATAGTATAAGTAGTGGATAAAAAGTCTGAATATCCGTCTATAGTCCTTGCCCGCCTAAATACCCTTGCCCACCTTTATATATGTTTATTCATTAAAAAAAAGTATATAGAGGAAGGTGCGAAGCGCTTGTCCGCTGAGGGCAAGGAGCTTTAAAATGCGACGGTTTAGGGGGGCAGAAACAAAATGCGACGGTTTAGGGGCCAGGACCAGGACCCATCCTTTGTGGCCGACAAAGTGCAAACGAACTGTGATGCTGAACTGCGACGCTAAAACATAGGTGTTTAATTCCCTTTTATAACTACTACGAATATGCTCCGAGGTTATTCCATCTCTAGGCGCATTTTCCCTCCTCGCCCTCCTCGCTCTCGAGCTATCATTATTTGGTGGTGGTGAATCATTGTCCATGGTTAACTCTAAGAGGCCCTCCCTTCTAGACTCCTTTCAAAAAGATTGATTGGGGTTTAACATCCCATTCCTTTTAGATCTTTGCACGGGAATTATGTATGGGGCTAAATCATGAAAAAAGCCGGGGCATTCACATTTGCTATCTCCACCAATTATCTCCACTGCATATCTGAACTTCACTAGCACTACTAAGCTACACACTACCAAGGAACAGAAGAACCAGACTAGGAACAGAATAACAATAAACTAGCACCTAAGGCAGATTTCATTGTATGCTTACAATTGGTGTTGTTCGTTTCAACTTTCACTAAGACATCTGTTAGGTTTAGATGGGTTAAACCCCATTACGGTTAGTTAAGACATGAGGAGTTAGCTTGTTCTAAGCAAGGTCAGCTCAGTCGTTCGAGACTCAGGATTACGTGCTTATTACTAAGCTTAGACTTAGGCAAAGCACATTATATTACTACGAGATGAACTAGCATAAATATTACTTTACTATTTGCAAGGATCAAACATTAGGAGGCCGGAGGAGGAGCTATCTTTCAAAGCAGTGAACACGTCATCGTGCCTTTCTGGCCTTGATCTAGTTGCGATTGAACTAGGAGGAAGAAGCTGGGCCGGTACCCGTGGGACCGAGACGTTCTACTTTTGGTTACCTACTTTGTGGCTAACACTTCCTGCCCTACTGAACTTACAACTTGAACTTACGGGGGGACACCCGAGTTGACCCAACCTCCTTAGACGTTCCCATCGCACTTGTGAAGGCCCGCGCCCACCTATTATTTCACTTATCAGCTAAAGATCGAACTTAGGCAAACCAGGGACCGAACCCCATTTAACACCATGTAACCCCACCCCTTGCTTCTTTGTGAAGTGCTGATCCTATAATCTGGTTTCTCTGTCGGCTACCTACCCTTGCTTCTCCCTGTGAAAGAGCTGTTTCTTTAGCAGTTTCGATGATCTCCACATAAAACCTGAGCTGTAACTGTGCCGGGGGAATTATAATCCGTGTCGTGCCATCCAGCAATCAATCGGGGGAGGGAACTACTCCGTTCCTCGGCTACTTACTGTACCATTCCATTCACCCAGTGGTTAAAGTAATTGATCTACCCACTACCCGTGGCTGTGTCTATAAAGAATTTACCCCCAACCCCCCCCTTCCTTTGTTATGTCACCCGAGCATTCATTAAGCAAGTGGTTGTGAAGGTAGAGCCCATATGTAAAATAAATAGATAAGTGGGACTAAACTAATGGAGTAGGCATCAACTAGCGTTCCTCTGCAGTCTGACTTCATCAAAGATACCTGGGGTTTAAGCCCGTCCCTACAATATAAGATAATGCTGATACTGTATTCCTAGCTGAAGCAAGGCATGGAAGATAAGTAATAGTAGGGTAAGGTGTCTTAAGGTGGGTAAGGAAGGTTGTTAGCAGACACTAGCATTACACCAAAGGAGCACCACATTAGAGCCCAGCCAGCAAGTTCATGGTCACTAAATCACAAAGCAAGTAGAACAGCTTTATAACTGATTGGATACAGCACTTAGTTTATTACATCTTTATTACATTTTTATTACATCGGGTAATCGGGTAGATTGGGATAGATGGTTATCCATATAGCCATGAGGTTGGCTCCCTTCGGGCCATGAGGTTCCCTTTGAACCATGCTATAAGGGCCATGCTATCTATAAGATCTATTTGGGTAATTGGGTAGATTACTTTTTTAGTCTGGACAGTGGGTACGCATCACATAAATGATACGATTATCTATGGAGTCTGGGCAGTAAGTCAGTTAGCCCAACATAAACAAAATCAGTTAGTCCAGTTAGTGCACTAACCGCTTAGCAACCAGCAGGATCCGACATTTACCAACCAGCAAAAGAGCTCAACCATAAAACCAGTCAGCCAGCCAGTAGCTCTACCAACCAGCAGGATCCCACGCTTACTTCCCAAAACAATACCATCCAAGGTCCCAAACTCCGAGGTCCTTGAGACCGGCGATGTACCCACATAGTATGGTAGAATACCTTGCGGCGATGAGGGTAGTTTTCCCAACAGCTTCTCTCTGCGGCGATGTAGTTTTGATATAGGATTTATGCTTAAAAGTAATGTGTATAAGGGATGCTAGATTATGCAAAAAATGTTTAGGTATACCTTGCGGCGACATTGCCTTTTTTTCCCTCTCCCTTATGGTCGAGCCTGCTTGCGCATCCTCCTAAAAGTCCAATCTATCTAGGTAATATTAGCCATTTAGCTCTTAAACGGGCAATCTCCCCCGGTCATATTGGGAATTTAGCTCTTTAAAGTCCAATTCATATAGATAACATTATCCATTTACATTCATATAGATAAAATTATCCATTTACCTAATAAAAGTCCAATCTACCTAATAAAATTAGCCATTTACTTAATAAAAGTCCAATTTACCTACATAAGTTAGCCATTTAGCTCTTAAAGGGACAATTTCTCTAGGTGATACTAGGTCATATTGGTCGTTTAGCTTTGAAAAGGACAATTTGAAGCATAAAACAGCCAGATTAGCTCTTTCCCAAATTAGCCTTTTCCCTCTCCCTTATGGTCGAGCCTGCTTGCGCATCCTCGTAAAAGTCCAATTTCTCTAGATAACATTAGCCATTTCCTTCGTAAAAGGACAATCTATGCTTTGATAAGGGCAAAAGGGTAGATTTTATATGAAAGTGTATACTAGAAAGCTTCGGGTGTTTTCTATTCTTTTCTGACTTTTTACTATTATTTATTGTACTCCTTTTTATTTCTCATCTTGTGGTAAGGCCACCCTTATAGAGGTTAATTTACCACTTTTGGGAAGGTTAGAATTGATACAAGCTTAGTTTAAATTATCGCTACCGCTTGTTATCATAGGGACTTACCAGAAGCATAGTCCCAGTTTTTTTTAACCCTAGAAGGGGAGGAAAGAACCAGATCCCTATTGGGCTTTTAACCTGTTCCGGGGGGATGCCTTCACACAAACAACCAACAATAAAGAGCTTGAACACACAGATTATACCACTGCTACTGAGTTTCAATCCCGATCGAAAACTAATCATTGAACCCACAGGACGAGGGATCATCAGGTTGGGATAGGATGGTTCCGATTGATTGTATGTACCGTGCCATCTTTTTTTTCAAAACTTCGTTATATGGCATGGGAGTTTTACACGATGGATTCCTAATCTAAGCACACAAAATTACGTTTAAGCAATGAATAAAGGCTTTTGATAACGTTTCCTACTATTCTGGGACGAAGCTTCCTAACTGGCTGGAGTGGCTGAACGGGATGGTTGGGATTGCTTACCACTATACTGCCTTAGGGGGCCAGATTCTAAGAGTAGAATTTACCATCTCTAGCCCCCCTCCCTTTGGACATCGAATGAAAGTTCCGACAAGGTTGAGGTAGGTCATCCATCCCCGTATCCGACCAGCCAGGGAAATAATACAATGCTGGCTGTTCCCCGCCCCTAGGCCCCCGAACCTCATTCAGACAGATAGCCTTTTATGGAGAAAGAGTGATAGAGAGATGGATCCCACAATTAATAATAGGCGTAGATGGATGGAAAGAATCACTTCACGAATAACGCTGGATGGAAAGGTGCTCGGGATATCGCAACGTAGCTGGGGACCCTCGCACTACGTACCTTACCTCGTACTTCTCTTGCTTATTAGGCAGGCACGGAGTGGTATCAGTAAGTTGGGTTCGGTCGGATGGGTAAAGAAGGTGTATTGGTAGCACTAAAATGAAAGGAAATACTGTTGCTGTATGAATCCATCAGTATCTGCTGGGGGTCCTGGTCCGAAAAGAGAAGATAGTGCCTGCCGTATCCACTAAAAAGGATTACTGGCTGAAGCAAGAGGTTCTAAGTAAGTAGGATAAGATCATCTTCTATAGGTGAGAGTTGGTAGCAGGTCCTAAAAGGTAAAAGCTCTTCGTCTGAAGTAGGTAAGACTGAATCGTATTGGCTCCTTCGGCATAATAGGTCACAAGTGGTACCCAGAATAATTCATAAGGCAAAGCACGGGGTGGGTGACTAGCCAGGTCTGCTAACTTTGGGTTGCTAGTCTTCGTCGAAGGAAGTTGTTGTTTTTGAATTGGAACATTCCAAAATCCTCCTCATTTGTCTATAGCCCGTAGCAGTGAAGCAAGCAGAAGTAAAGTCAGTAGTAAAGTCAGTAATTCCAAAAGCAGTTGAAGGAGCATAACCAGCAGTTGGATCAGTGGTAGGGGGCTAACTATTATGTGTATTATGAAACTAATTAGAGTAGTGCAAGGGCTGGGGTTTTGAGGATGGTTCTTACGCTAACCAGTCAATACAAATAGGTCTACTCATAAGGGTTATGCTCTAAAATAAAGTGAGCTAGGCTAGGCAGGTTGGTGCCATCTAGCCCCGGTTCATATAAAGCCCTTGGTTCAATGATATAACCACTTGTTTTGTTCCATCTAGCCCGGTTGTGTTATATAGTAGACGACTCCCCTGGTTCATATTGACGATCAGCCATACATGCTTATACACTAAGCAGTAGTATTATCAGTATTATACGTTTATATATAATTTATTTAATAATATATTTAGTTAATGTAACAGTTGACGTACGGATTATGTGTGTGAGGCGGAACAATAGAGAAATAAATATGATGCTGCTTCCCGGTAGATGTCGCCAGAGGGTACAGATGAAGATGCGTTACATACCTTAATTCACTTTTCAATTATCCACCAAACATAGCTAGCCTGAAGGCCATACCGTTAGAGCAGTAGCCAGCTGTAGTACCAGTCTCGTAGTATAGCAAATAGCCAGGCATTGTCCGGTCAGAGCCAGAAGGTCATTTCCAACCAGTAGCCGGTGGTCATCAAAAAAAGAGGAAGGAGCCCCTATCGTTACGGAAACATAGCCCTCAAAATAGAATCTATACATCGACGCAATCGTTGCCCTCGGCCTTAGAGCCTAGACCTAGAGCCTAGACCTATAAATAGAACCAACCGTGGCCCTACACTCAACCCTCGAAATAACTTACCCGACACGGAATAGGAGTTACTCGGATGACCAATTACTTACGATTCACCAGTTTAGAATAATCGAAAGGACACACGGTTTCATTCTTGCTAGGACGGGAGTGCCTTTAAGGGAAGTGGGTTCGCTTGGATAGTGATTGATTGAATTGATTGATTGGATAGCTCACAGGATAGAGGTGAACCTTCGAGAGAGGTAACCCTTTCACTCATATCGATAGAAGAAAAAGAAGGACTTACCGTCAGAGGATATGAATGGTGGCCCACTCTTATATATAACGTTATCTCGCCTATACCACCTTCACGCGCCTTAGTCGAGTTGATATGCTTATGGATACTTTAGCACCAACGTTGGGACAGGCACTAAGTCTTGTTGGGGCAGATTCAGAAAACCTCTGCATTCACAGGCAGAGACTCATATGAGGTTACGAGTATGAGGTTTCGCCTAATCAAATCTATTATTTTACAAGGCCAAGGGCTTATCTCATTGCTCATTGGGGCACCAAAGTGGATTTGCTACTTAATGAACTCTAACCTTTACAACGTTTCTCTATGTCAGGTGGGATGCATTATTGCCTGGGCGAGGCTACTCAACTGGTGGGCTGAAAACTTGGCTTGGCTCCCGGTTCTACAAAACATCCTAATTTGCCATTCTCGTATAAGAAATCTCCTCTTTAAGGATACCCAAGGAAAGAAATACTCATTGGAGCAATAAAATATATTTTTATTATTTATATACATATCTACTTTCAGTAAGTTTACTTTTAATAGCCAATAGCCAATAGTACTTGCCAGGAGTATCCATACCGAGTGGAAGGCAGAAGTCTAAGTTAATTTATTGCTTTTTTATACACCCCGAAAGTAAGGAGACAAGGTTAACAACTGGGCTCGGCTTGGTTACTTGGCTTGGCCGGGATACTCAGTTGTGCTGGGCTGCGCTTGTATAGATCTTTATTTATAGCCAACATATTTGAGGTGGAGCGGGTCACCGATACTGATCTGATTCTTTGATCACTTATCCTGCTTGCTGGACGGGAAGGAGCAAACTCATTGGACCGAAGAAGTCCAGTCGTATGAAGGAGGTCACCGAGTACATGAACCACCGATACTAGGACGTGTTTCAATTAATGGGAACAGCATAGACCTTCTCAGAATCAGCCTTCACCTTGCTATACTCTCTTACCTCAGCCTTACCCTACGACACATTTATAGCGGTTCGGTAGCACCTATGATTCACGACCAAACGACAACGAAGAAGCACGGAGCAGCTCAGGTACACACTACCTAGGGATGGGATGGATAGTGGGATTGAACTAACCTTACACAATAAATTTATACCCTATTGAATACTTTCTTTTTTATGATTGATGAACTGAAATGAACTAATGAATTCAAGTCTTTCCTTGAGTTCATTCACTTAAAATATAAGGTACAGACGTAGGTACATACGAGGTTCCAGTTACTGGATATATGTACTCACGAGGTTTCAAGTTATCTGTTTCGTCATTCCACAACGGTAGTAGCTATATGGATTTTGGTGGCTTACATCATAGCAACCATCTATAGTAAGGCGGCTAGTGCCCATACCACTTCTATAAAAGGTAATATATATAGTATTAACTTAGCTCGGGCAGCCTATATCTAATATAGGGGACCACTGGGGCAAATTCCGAAGGAGCCTTATGTCTGATCCTCCAAAGCCTGAGCCTGATCGGCTTGCAGCGATACCCTCCTATGCTTTACCAGAGATGGGGAAATGATTGGTTGATGACCAAGGGGTACTAAACTGGGCTTTCATTGGTGCTTCACTGGGTGGATTTATCTAACCATCTTCTTTTGCCCAATTTCCAAAGATAAAACACGGACGGTGTTTTCAAATTCATCAAGATAAATTATATCATTGTTCCTTCCTTATTTGGGCAGTCCCATGTTCTCCCCACTTAAACTGTAACTCCTTCCAACGAGCTATGATTTCCATGGAATTGATACATCATTGATCGTGTTTAGTCTGAGCTTATATTATGGGAATACTGTATCCAAGTATGATCTCCATGGTATTGAAACATCATAGATCGTGTTTAGTTTGAGTGCTTAGTCTGGTCCACTGATCCAAGATGAACACTATGATTACCATAACTATTATTGATATACCAGTACAACCTATCGTAATAAGTGTATCTCTATCCTTTAGTTCCATTGATATGGACAGTCTATCTCACACTTTGACTCGGGGTTGATAGATCTATGATATCATAGTAGAGTAGTCCATTGTGTTACTTAATATGACTAATATAGAGAGACCACAGATCAAGTAGTAGTATGAGATAGATTGTCGAACATGACCATTAAGTAAGAGACATCGATGATGCTACCTACTTAATGGGGTTTATCAATTAGCATAAACTATACATATATCTAAATATTATGGAAACATCATAGTAAGGGGATATAGTTCCAACTATGACCAGTCTTTCATGTGATTCACTGGTTTAGCTTCCATTGACTATCCGTATTCAATTCCTATGATTCTATTGATTAATATACTGAATAACCCTTATATTTTCCAAGTGCTTTTGCCTTTTTTATTTATAAGGTAAGATCAAAGCTGTGTGTAATATATCCCTTCTATTACCATTATTATAATATATGTAATGTACGAGGATATTCAGCACGTATAAGCTATATCTAATATTAGCTCAAGACTAGTACTTTTTTTTATCTGAGTCCACAGTTCTGTCCACTAATCGAATAGAGTAACTATGATAGTTATGGTATATATTATTACTGCCATTGAGGTTACCATCCTATCGATTCTCCTTAGTTCATATGTAACCATATTAACACAGTTCATTTAATAATGGAACCAATCAATTTGGGCAGTATATGGTGAAGAGACTCTGTAAGCTTAGACATAATGAATATAATTACTAATATGAGTGTATATTAAAAACATAGTACTTTCTAAACACAGTCTATATGTTGAATAAGCTGATATGTCTGTAAATTACATAGGTTAAATTCCTATACACTAACCCTTACTTGTATCTATATAACAATGGATTTGGCTTACCATTGTTGAAACAATAAGGTACCTATTGGTTTTTAATAAATAGGGATTGGATTACCGCCTTCCACAAGAGGGCCCAATCCTATTTAAGGTTAAGTAATCCCATTGAGTCAATTTATTAATAAGCATGATGGGTTTAGTACTACCATATATGCCGTTTATGTTCCATTCCAGGTACCGATAGACCGTTCGTTTAAACCAGCAAGCTTTAATAAGGGATAGCTGGTGGCATGGATTGACACATTAGGCATACATACTAACCATATTAAACTTGTATAACTTAGGGAATGACTTACACCCATTTACAGGATTGAACAACATGAGAAGCTGGTTACTATAATGATCTAGCTTGAATTAGTAGAGAGCAATGAAGCTGTGCATAAAGTATAGTATTAACTCTATCTATGTCTTGTTTAAGGATTACAATAAGCTTAGTTTAAGATATGAAACATGGAATATGAAAAGATCATAACGTATCAGAGCTCTACATGGAGAGTAACTCTAAGCTAATCAATCTAATAAAAGCTATATCAGATGGAATGATTGAACACCATTGATCTGATTACGGATAAGCTTAAGACTTATACAACAAGCTAAGTTTAACGTGTACAAGCTTTGATATCACTATGCATAATACATGGGTTATAATGGCGATTATACTAGCTATTATAGAAAAAGGTGATCATACTTTACTCTATGCTTTACCATTACAGCTAATAGTTCATATTTACTTATGGAATACTAATGGTGATAATACTCTCCATAATAAAGGGTGTGTAATTTATTGCAATACAGGGGGTAACATAAGCTAATATTACATTTGTATAACAAGAGATCATGTGTAATTACAGATATAGTTATGATTACGCTCGTAGTTACAGTTGTTGCCCACTAGGAATACATGATATCAATGTGTGAATTGAGCTAATCCTTGTAATGAAACAGTAAGCTTATACATAGAAGTGATTCCATTAATCTGTGTGAATAGTTGAAGCCCATTAAGCTGGTAACACATGTAAGGCTTTTCCTAATATAGTTATAAGTATGAGTAATATGTAAGCACTTTATTAATAGAAGCAGGTAAAGTAGAACCATAATACCAGGATAAGTTATATGAGCAATACTTACGCTGTAATCAAAGCTTAGTTAATAGAAGTGCACCAGTGTTATGATTACTATGAATACCATAGACTACCATATATGATCTCGGGTTAGCTTATACCATACGTGTTGTATATGGAAAGTACTAGTGGTATGATAGCTTAGTATAATTACTATGCTATTCCCATACATGGAGGCTTTTTCATCTTCTAATCCACATATGACGTGTCACTCAGCTGATATTAGCAACCCCATTAGGGAAAATACGCATATGATAAGGGTAATTGAAACCCCTAGTTAGTAAGGTGATACACTGTATAGTATAATAACTATAGCTTACCTTAACTTGACTATCTCTACACCAAATTGAACCAATACAAGACATTTATTTGGTGATGACACAAGGAATAAGAAAAAGCTATAGGATTGGTACGTCTTCAATGGTGTTCAAGCTATGTATTCTCTATAATATAACAACCTGCATGCTTATGAGGTAAGGTATAGAGTGAAATCACAGTAATAATAGAGCTTATACATAATACGTATTCATACAGAGCATTCTGATCATACTTGCAACACGTATACGTATCCAATATTATAGAAG
>Ga0233336_1000020_pt1 | contig 26772 bp, 16 predicted proteins | sample GEONDECOMP225_FD_183636 | JGI IMG/M metagenome (GOLD analysis project Ga0233336, IMG submission 183636) | Leaf litter microbial communities from Shasta-Trinity National Forest, California, United States - GEON-DECOMP-225 | ecosystem: Environmental > Terrestrial > Plant litter > Unclassified...
CAGCTACTACGGTAACAGCAGGCGTTCCCATGATAGCGAGGTGCTCCCCTCTATTTGAATACCCACCCACGGCTTCGATTGTTATTGCTTTTGCAGGGGCTATGACGTCATTCTCCGCGGCAACCACTGGAATATTACAGAACGATTCAAAGAGGGTCATAGCTCATCCAACTCGCAGTCAATTAGGCTATATGATCCTTGCTTGCGGCATTTCCAACTATTCGGTTAGCGTCTCTCATTTAATGAATCACGCTTTTTTCAAAGCATTACTATTCTTGAGTGCAGGTCCAGTGATTCATGCCATGTCGGATGAGCAAGATACGCGCAAGATGGGGGGGCTTGCTTCCTCGTTACCTTTTACCTATGCCATGATGCTCATAGGCAGCCTTTCTCTAATTGGATTTCCTTTTCCAACTGGATTTTATTCCAAAGATGTTATATCGGAGCTCGCTTACACCAAATATACCATCAGTGGTAACTTCGCTTTCTGGTTGGGAAGTGTCTCTGTCTTTTCCACTTCTTATCACTCTTTCCGTTCGCTTTTTCCGACATTTCCAGCACCAACTAATCCATTCGGGCGAGACATCTTACGATGTCATGATGCGCCCATTCCTATGGCCATTCCTTTAATCTTTTTAGCTTTCGGGAGTCCTTTTGTAGGATACTTGGCCAAAGTGTGACCCGTTAGCCCATAAGTAAGTACTGTGACGAAGCGGCTGTTGCTCACCCAACACGATCATACGAGATCACAATTAACCCAACACGATCATCCGGGGTGAACAATAATTGGGGATCGGATGCGGGCGAAATTCCCGCCAATGGCTGAGATGCTCAGTCGACTCTCTCCCCCTTTGTAGGGGGTCCGGCAGCCCCTGATTCACGAGTGAGCAGAAAAGGGAGGAGGAAAGAGGCCCTGGTGAACCATCGCAATAAGTGAACAGGTGTAAGCTTTGCTGCCCGACAGTATTAAGTACTGACCACACTGAGGGACAGGCCCTAAAGCGAAGGACGGGAACGTTTTGGGCAGTGTGTTCAAATTTTTGGCCTTGCACCGAACATCCAATGGACCATGGACTAAATGGCCACTGTCTTAAAAGACTATGTCCAGGTTTCCGGCCGCCCCCACAAGGTACATCTTGCGCCTATGGGCCGCTATAACTATCCAAGAATACACTCGGAACTGGAAAAAAACCCGGTGGACCGCCGAGCTACAAGCGACACAGGAGCAGGATTCCCCAAAAAGCCAGGGCCGCGGGTGGCCAAGAGGGCCCACTTGGAGACTCGGGATCTCCTAAATGCGAGAATCAGCTAGTTCTGAGTAGGCTCATGATAGATAATACCCGAATGATACCCTGAACTGGGGAACCAAAGCTAACGCAGGTTACCCCTCTCCTTTTAGTCGAGCGACTCCGTCCCTCAATGCTTGTCAAAATAAGGGTATAAGTAACCTAGGAGCTCGGGTAAGGAAGGTAAAAGCCTCTCTAAGTAACAATATAATCAGAAGTAAATGTCAGAGTAGTACGAAGGTAGTTAAGGGGATAAGGCACGAAGAAAAGCAGAAAAATGAAATCTAAATAAGCATAAAAGAATACGGTATTGGCAGCCTTAGTTGCAGGAGAAGTTCTAGCGGCATAAGAGTAACCAGGTTCAGCATTCTTAGCAGGAGTGAAAGGAGTTAAAGAGGCATTGTTCCTAAGAGCACAAGGAGTAAAAGCATAATCAAAACCCCCAGGATCCTAATTCAAAGCAAAAGCAGCATTTAAACCAGCAGAGCATTCCCGGCAGCACCAGCGGCATTAGGCTCGTTCGCATAAGCACCAGTGTAACCAGCTTCAATCCCAGCATAAGCAATATAACCGGCATTAATGGCAGCATAAGTAGCAATAGCAGTAGCATAAGTAAAACGGGATCATAAAGTAAATTCCGGCATAAAAGTGTTTATAAGGAAGGGCAGCTGTACTAGAAGCAGCAGAATAAGGGGTGTAAGCAGCATGATTTCCATAACCAGGGTATTCGAGGCAGAGGTTTCAGTCAAAGCATTACAAGGAGAATGTCTATAACAAACCCAAATGTAACCAGCATAATAACAGGGACCAGGAGAATTGGCAGCACAGAAGACATTCTCTCTCCTCTAGGAGGTGTGTGCATGTTCGGACAGTTTGGGGGATCAGTACAGAGCTACACAACCCTACGGTATATGAAGGGGGGATATCGGATGTTTCTTTATTTCTAAGTACGTTTGAAGACACAGTTGTGGAAGAACAGAGGATTCCTGCTTGAATATGGTTCTTAAAGCTACTCCTGCTAGATGATGGTGGGCAACGCATAAGAATAACCTGAATACTTGGGCTGAGATACAGACGGCTATGCAGCACAGATTTTGACCCTTCCGGAATTGAAATGTCAGGATGTTTTCATCGCTTCTAAGGTGCTACGCTCTTTCCCGACAGGGGAAGGAAAAAGCTTGTAACTTGGAAAGTCTAAGGTGGAAGTACTATTCGTCCACTTCGAAAAAATACATATTACCATGTTGGTGATAATACGTATATGTTTCAGAAACTATAGACCATCTCTTCAATTTTGATATATTCATGTCGGTTCATGAGGGTTTCTTTGTGGTGGTCCACCATAACCGAGAGAGAAGTAAACCTCATGGGATACCCGAGTCACCTTAACCAACCGTTCAACATAACATAACCGAGAGAGGGAAGTCCTTACCAATAGACCAGAGAGGGAAGTACTTACCGCAGAGAAGGAAGTTCTTATCGCCAGAAGAGAGAATTCCCCATCACACCCATACCCGTGAGAGAAGTCCCCCGTCACCACATACCCGACCGATAGAGTCTCACCATAATTACATACCCGAAAGAGAAGGACCCCATCATACGCGAGAGAGAAAGAACCCATGTTACCGCCATATGAGAGAGAGCCAAGTTGTTACATACGTTATCTAGATAGATGGTTCCCTTGTTTCCGCCAGACGAGATAGAGTCATGTTACTGACAGACTAAAGGGAATAAAAGTGCTTATCGACAGACCAGAGAGAAGGTAACCACCACACGATACCCAATGTGGAAAAGGGAAGGATGATTGAAGTTGTTTAAACCTTTCCTGTCTTTCAAGTTTACCTGTTCACGATGGTAGTCCTAATGTTCAAAGTTGACTTTGTCTGAGGGTTGGATTGTAGTTGAAAAGCTCTCTGATCTTTGATTAATGTTCCCATAATGATAATGTATATATCTTCAATGTCTCTTTTGCGTTCTGAGATATTTGTTTCTTTTTTCATTACCTGGCCTACTTGCATTCTACTTGGCTTGACTTACAATCTTTTATTCTAGCTTTAGTTAATCCGCTCATGCTTTATTGTACATCGGTAGGTGATAGTTTAACTAACTTAGATTTTAGCACTAACTTAGTCTCTCTTTTTCAAATGATTCTGGTACTCAGTAGGGTACACATGCTGGATGTGCCCAAGAGCATTCCATTGAAAACATACTCATGACATTCTGTGCATCAGGACCAGATCATGATATCGTGCTCCTTAGTGAAGAGGATTTTCATCATTCCTTGGAGAGCAAGGGTAAGATACAAGAAGACTCAAGTTTTCAGTAAGTGCAGGTAAGTGAGATTTCACATTGATAACTTGAGTCATAAGCAATGTTACCAGCAAACGGTGACCTCGCTAACTCGTTGTTAACATGCATGCCCCATATGCTTCCCCGACCACTTCGGTTTTCTCATTTAAGTAATTAGTGGTAACTAGCGGTAACTAGCGGTAATTAGCCACTAGCCAGGGAAAGAAGTGCATAGGAGCCCCAGCACCCAATAAATCACTAGACATTAAGTATTGCTGTACTGGTCATCTCATCAGCCTCCCCTTCTATCTCATTTCGGCCACTAATAGACCAGGGAGATAAGTGAATAAGGCGGATATAAGTACCTCCATAGAAACAAGGGGAAAGTGTTGCGCAACTTATTACTGTACGAAGTCTTGCTTTAACATGCAAAATGCCCAACTTCTATTCCTTGCTCTCCTTTTATCGAGCAAGAGCTTCGCACCTTCAACTTTTGATTTTATTGGCTTGGCCTCCCCCTAACTGACTGGATGAGCTGATGAAACAGTTATGTGCCTCCCCGAGTTCTATTTATTTCGGTAACTAGAGATATTCTAATAACGAGAATTGAAAATAGAAAATGGCAGAATATAATATATAATTCATGACTGAAAGAACTTAGCAATCGGGCAAATCCCACCGATCGACTCGGGATTAAATAAAAAACTATACATCTCACCAACCCCATGCAGGCATGACAGATCTTCCTCTCCTATACCGGAACTCGGATTGGGCCTACCCAGCAGCAAGTGGTGATATCCAGCCTCTCCATGTCCATTAGCAGCTTTAGCCGGTGATGAAATGCCTGATGCGGCGGGTCGTGAGAAAAGGGGAGTATCCTCGTTGTTAGGTGGAAAATTGCGATCTGCCGCTCAACGTTAAGTTCTGAACCGGGCCCCCAAATAGATTTCCTAAACATTCCTCTCTCATCCAAATAGATTTCCTAAACATTCATGGTCGGGGATGCTGCCCTTCATGAATTATAAAGGGCTCGATCTCGCTAAACAGGATCTGAAATTAGGGACTCTGCTAGGGGGGGTATACAATGGGCGTAAGGAGAAGCTCCGTGACTGGGTAAAGAAATGAAATGGCTTCCGAACGGATGCTAATGCTGGTAGGTAAACGGGTTCTTACCTTGCTGCCTTTACTCTAGCTGTTAGCCATCAAACACATCTCGAGCTGCTTTCGCCTTTACTGCTGATGGGTACCAATCCCGGTCGCGAACTGCTGCTTTGACTCGATCAACTGTATCAATTGGATATGACACTGGATTTATACATTCTTAAATTAGACTGGTGGTTCTAGAAATGGAAGCGCTGTTCTGTTGGGACAGGAACTGAGCGAAGGAAAGCTACAGGATATGGGTATCGCTCTCGAAAGACAGACTCTGGATCAGGATCACGAAATGAAATGGGCTCTGCTGACCAATCTCTACAATTTGTGGGTACTTCCAATCCACTTGGGCATATGAACAAATGTGAAGAGCAATAGGAAGCGCAGGGTGTTCCTTTCTGTTTAGCGACGGGTGCATAAAGAAAGTTGTACAAACTTTAGAGCCATTGCTAAATAACTTGTACATGTAGGCATAAATGCAGAAGCAGATGCACAATTGGTCGAAACTACGGGAAAGGCTATGTGACACTTTCCAAATTTGTGGGGATGTTGGACAAGCTGGCTCTGATGCTGCTGCCCCCGCTACTGCCTATGCTCCTGTCTATAGTTAGGTTAGGGCCCGGTCCTCGTTAGCCCATTATATCCACCTTTTCAGTTTGTCTAGGCTTTTCTCATTTGCATATGGGAGCTTCGGAGAGGAAGATTCTTAAGTTCGTAGAGTAATATTAAGCCGTACATCCCCAACCTGGCTGGACCATCCTAGCACGCACCAACAGCTCACTTTATTTTAGAACATAACCCCCACTTACTTATATTAGAGTAGTTATGGGAATATCAAAAATCAGCTCTCGTCGGAGGCAAATCTTTTTTAAAATACCTAACAAATGATGTCGGAGCTTGTCTCAAAGCTTTAACTCAATATGCATATATTCTGGTTACTAATCATTCTTTCTTTGGGAGCTCTCAATTTGCTGTTGGAGCTAACACTGTAGATATGTGAGTATAACGTAGATATGCCAGCATCATATGTCAAGATAAGCCATTACTTCATTAATTTACCAGTTATTCAGAAGGCCAGGATCAGAAAGAGAAGATTAACTTTCCGGAATTCCAAGTGACATGATTCCTTCAGAAGCTAAAGTTGAATGATTTAAGTCTCCTTCAGGTTCAGTCGAAGAAATCGAAGCGAAGTCATCAATTCATTCGCATGGTCTCCCCCCCCCCTTACTCAACATAGGGACCTCTTTTCCAAATGAACCGAACCTTGATACCACATACATCAAAGAGATACGGCCATCTCTATAGGGTGCACACCCCCCTTAGATCGTTCTATTCATGCTTTAAAAACGATCCCATCGGTCCCCTCCTCTTCATGGACATTATTAGCCGTCCTCCGAGGGTTAACACCCCATAGATCAGATCGTTAACTCTTTCGGACCCTTAGTTTCTCTATATCTGAAAAGAGAGCCCACTAACATTTATGCTATTAGTGCTGCTTCAACCACAAATGAAAAGGAATGCCCATAACTGGTGGAACTACTGGCTATAGGTCAACTAGCTAGCTCTGGAACTCGAGTTGCATCTACATCCGGTACTGTGGCCTATGGCCCCTACTCTCGAAATGGAAGGTGTGAAGCGCTGTTCCTTTCCCTGTCTCCTGTATCTATTTTCTCTGTTTCATACGGCTGCTCTTCTGATTGCTATTTTTATTATTACTTTTGTTCATCGTGGTGTTTGTGAGATATTACTATTTACCCCGAACCGTTTTATCATACCGGGCACCCGCCAAGTGCGGAGGGTTGGATGGGGACTACTATTTACCTTTCAGGACTGGATCACCTTACCCAGACTTGATCACTGCTTTCATCCTTTACTTACGAGCATCCACTAGTTTACCAAACTTTACTTACTGCCTCTTCACCCAACAACCTATGGAGTGCTGGGGCCCTTACTAACCTATTGCCTTCACCCAGGAACAACACCTTTGTACGGGAGGCACTAAACCCTATACTTTGGTTCCACACAACCACCTGAATCCATCATAGAAGACCTGTTAGCTCTAGACCACTTGAGGAATGAATGCACTTAGTTATTGAGTCGAGACTGTAACCTCTTCCTCTTATAAGGACCGGATTGCAAAAACTAACTCTTACCCTTGATTACTGTCCTCACCCAACGGAGATGGAGTACTTACTGCCTAACCCATTGCTGAAGAGCAGCCAGTAAGACTCTAGTAGGCCTGCTATGGATCTCTTTAACCCCCCCCTTACCCTTACTCTTGGTTACACACAAAATCTTTACCCACCGGAAGACCTAGCACCTGCCCTATACACTTGATTAATTAATTGAATGAGCAGGTACTTCTATATACTTATATTATCAGGACCGGATCGTATTACTCCGTACCTCACCCTTCTTGATTACTTTCTTCACCCTAGGTAGGATATGGAATGATGCCCAATCCATTGATGAAGCTATAAGTCCGAGGTACCACGAGCTCTTCTATCTATACTTTTACCTAATACCGAACCTTATGAATTCTTCTGGGTACCACATATTAGATTCTGGTCCCACCGAACCTTGCCCATATGATTCAGGAATTAGAATTTACTCCTTGCTAGGAATAAATAGACTTACCTTTCACATAAATGCCTCCTCGAGTTAACCACCTGAATAAAGAACTAGACCTGCTTATCCCTTTTCTCCGCAGGTTCAATATGTAAACACTGCTGGAGTACTTCATTAATGTTGAGACTTTTTCATATTGTGTATGGTGTTCTAAGCGTCGTAGGTACCGACTTCTTTACCTCAACGATTTCAACATTATTTTCCAGTTGTAGAGCTTCCAAAAATGCTTCTACAATTTGTAGATTTTCGTCCAGAATAGGAACCGTCGCGTTTGCTTCCTTTTCCACATCTAGCCAATTTGAATATATCGACTCAGATAAGGTTAGCCTTCCGTCGACCTGATGCTACACTGGATCAACAGTTTAAAGAGCCGTCGTAGTTGCTTCCTCTTACGCACCTAGTGCTCAACACTCGACTCAGGTAGGGTTAGCATATTATCTTATGCTCCACTGCTACTTCCTTTCTTCACGATCGACGAGGGTCTGCAGCTTCTCTTAGCTCATATATTCTTCATTGTCTTCTGTCTCGTTCAATTTTCTACAAGTAAACTTAGTTTTTTCTTTTTCCATTTCACATTGTCCAAGGATGTACGTTCCTCGATTGCTTGTTATTCACTTTAATATTCAATAATATTCTTATCAACCCATTCAAACAAGGTTGTCCCACCCCATTTACTCTTCTTGACTATTGGTTGGTATAAGTAAATTGGTTCGACGGTACAATATGATTCCAACACGATAAGCCCCATCCACCACGATTTCCTATTACAACCTTGTTAGCTGTTTAACCAAGTATTTTAACCAGGATAGCCTTTACGTTCACCTGGGTAGCTTTGGATAGATAGCCTAGTCTATGTCCTTGCTCCGCTCAACAAATATGCCCTCCTCAACTGCCTTCTCCTTGTGTTCATATAGCCAGCCGACCGAGTCTGTAATAAAATTGACTCTTCCAAGTAAGTTCGGTCTCAGTGGGATAGAGTTAATAACTGGATAGCGGGATATATAGCCTGGGTAGCCGGGATGAAAGTATAAAGTAAAGATTTACTTAGGCTGGCATCGCGTAATCCCTATCACATCATCTGGGCATCGCATCATCCCTATCCTTATCTCCTACTAGTGCATAAAAGTATAGGGAAGCCCGCGAGGAAAAGAAACCGCTCTGCGCCTTACGACTTACCTTTCTTTGGATGGATCCTTGCACTTGCTTCCCATAGAGCCCCCCCCTTCCATACAGCATTCACAGACCTGGAATCACACTTACTTTTGCCATTACCCTTTGAAGTATACAGGACTACTACTCTTTTGGTTGCACAGCTACTCACAAGTCTTGGATTGCTTCATCGTTGGAACTGCTGCCTTATTCTCTATCTAAAGCCAGCACTTCAGCAGATATCGTGGAACTGACGGATTTCTTCACTAAAGTCAGAACTTAAGAGACACGGCTGGATGATCGATTCAATGAGGACGTAGCTTCCTTTGCTACCCATGATCAATTGCTGCATGGCTGGATGGAAGGGAATCACCTTAACGCCATAATTAACCAATTTGGCTTAAGACAAATCATTGTTTGAAACTCCAGTGGATGAGATTATGCCTCAAATCCCCAACAAACACGACAGCGATTACTGGCCATTGAGTACCAACCTTCGCTCCTCATCTCGCACCTTCCTCCGTTCATTAATATGGAACCAGGGTAATTGGCTCTCTAACTACCGGGGGATTATATGGAACCAGTCGTGTCTATTTGAGCCAGGGCTCTGTCACCAGGACTCCTATTTCACCAGGGAAATTGAAAAAGGGCTCTTATTTCTTTTTTACCGGTGTTCGGGTTCCTCACATTAGAGCTCTTCTTTATTTAAACAGCTGCTGTTCTAAGCTAAGATTCTATTTACACGCTGATATCCTGTTTTGCCTCCAGTACTTCTTTTCAATGTGGGAGAATCAGTCCACCTGGTCCTTCTTTTCTGTATCCTCCAGGTACGGCTATCTTATCATTGCCCTCCTTCCCTTCCAAAGTAGGCCCCTAAAAGTGGCACTTTGGAAGGGAAAGATTACTTGGAGGTCCTCAAGTCTGGGGAAAAGGGAAAGGGGAGGAATGGGATGAACCAGGGAAAAAAAGGGGACCCCGGTAAATGTAACCTAACAGGAAGGTAGCCTTACCCCTTTGATACTTCAGAATCGAGCAACCCAGCCCGCCTTTGTGTTCGTCTGGTGGGCTACTTACACTCTTGCTCACTTGGGTCCCTCATCCTCTGAATGAACCTAGCAATACTCGTACCTACCCTTGCCGCATTCAGTTCGCATTCAGCTCCGTCGACCAGCCTTTTTTCATTTCTTTTCATTGGAAGCTGCAATCAAGTGAATCAAGTCCAATCAATCACTAAGTTCAGTGAGCAAGTGTCAGGTGGTTAACAGGAAAGGTGGGGTTGATAGCAATAGGTTGTTGCACAAACATTCATTTCTGAAATAGGCTTATAAATGTAATATCAATAAGGTCTAAGTGCTGACCCCCCATTCAATCTCCTCTGAAGTTAAGGCAGTAGTGAGTAAGGCAGTTCTTACGATCCAACGACAGGTTGTTCCTTTATAGTGCCACCCACTTCCTCCATTCATCGTGTAGGCTTATCATTCCCTCCCTAAAGGAAGGGCTGTATACTGGTACCTTAAGTTAAGTGTCTAGCTAGGCCTGAGCCTTAAAAGGGGTCGTAACTCAAAGTGTATCTGTAAAAACACTCACCTCTGGCCCGTAGTTGCGCATCCGTATATGGAGCCGGGAAGTTACGGGCTTTTAGCCAAAGGTACAAGTGCTCTATACCTCTGAGCTCCTCACTGGGCGCGGGTAAGAGAGCTTAGAGGGAAGGGCCTTTAAGCTGCTATTGCCCTGGCACCTGGCATTTTCACTACTGAAAGGGTGGCCTATGTTAAGGAGGTGGGGCATGAGCAATTTAATTACTAGTATATCTAGATATTCGGATAGATTATATAAACACAAAGAAGTAAATAGTTCCCCTTGCATTTACCCCTCTTGAACCACATCGAAGCTCCGAACCCTGAGGGCATAATAAAAATGATTATTGGGTCTTACTGCTTTATCCCCAAAACATCGCATCAGGGTCCGCAACAGGAAACACCTTGTGGCTCGGGTCCCCTAAAAACCCCTACTTCCACTAGTCCCGGGATGCTAAACTCGGTACAACCTGCCTTTGAGCTTTATTAGAGTTGTGTGTGTATTGCTCTGCCCCCACGAAGCAGATGAATGAATTGACCAACCACCTCCCACGAAGAGAAAAAGTTTTTATCGCTTTCGCTTGCCCTTCTGCCTTTTCTCCTGAGCTCTTGGTCCTCACCTTCTTATCTGGTGGCCCTTTGTCATCTTGCTCGCCTTTTCTCTTATTCTTTCCATTTCCCTAAGGCCCACATGTTTTTGCTTGCTTTGCTTCCTCTGCTGCCTTCTGTGCAGCTTCCTCTTCAGCTTTCCCTTAAGGTAGGTAATAGCCCGCCCGAAGGGAGTGAATTCCCAATCTATAGGGAGGTACCGGACCAAAGGGAGGAAGTCAGGAGAGGCTATTTTATATGAAGGCCCGTGCGTGCCTAAAAAGGATAATAGTGTTAGTCTCAGTGACAGTTTTGTCCCTTCAAGAAATAATACATGGCAAGGAATCCAAAAAAGTGTTCCTTAGCTTCTAGCTTATATGCTACTGGATCCACTGATGGATCTATAGAAAGGACTGGGTCTAGATCTGGATATGTTTACTTATAGGTATGCTACTAGTACCGGTGGAACTGCTGCTACTACTGGCTATGGATAACGAAGGTATGGATCCGCTCGTGCTTCTGTCTGTGCTACTAGGAAAGCTACAGGGTCTTGGTCTCCACCAGCATCACGTGCATCTGCATCTCGATCCGAATATAGAACAGAATCCACTTCAGGCTCTGCATATGAGTGATTTATGGGTCCGCTGCCTCTGGATCCGGCCATGGATCCGCTACTAGGGACTCCACCATTTTTTCTGTCACCTATGGGATGGAAGCAGGTACTGCAGGGTGATATCTCGGAATCAAATTTCTAGCTGGCTATCCCACTATATTATTTGTTGAGGCCTCGAGCAGAGCAGTGGCTGCCTTTATATGAAATCTGAATCTAACAAGATTTTAGACTTTCACTTAGAGTTCTCTCTTTATCGATTTGGTTAGTGTTCCGTTTACCACGTATACTCAACTAGTTCGTAAGGTGCCAGTTAGTTATCTCTTTTCTTTCTCGCCGAGGGACTCCAACCAACATAGGGCGGGCCCTCTGCTTAAAGAGCTTGACTTCAAATCCTGATCCGCTAGCTGACGGTGCTTGCGCTGAGTCTCGGTATTCGTTCCTTCTCTAAGCCCTCTATAAGCACTATAAAAGACCGTAACTGAAACAATCAGTCTTTCTCTGAGCCATCCTTCATTTGAAAATCTTGCATTGAACCTTGCGAGCGGAAAGGAAGGACACAATGCCTCGGTTTATAATATCCCTATGGCCAGCCGGCTTCCACTCCGGATTCAACTCCTGCCTGAGCTAGGAGTTCGAGTGCGCGCTCAAGCTGTAGTTCGAGGTTCGAGCTTTAGTTAGGGGCTTGAGTCACTCACTGCTTTCCGGACTGAGGAAACAAGGTTAGTTGGCAAATAGTGAGGGAGTTGTACAGTCACTCCGTTTATAATATCCCTCTGGCTTCTCCGCTCCGTTACCTCCTCCTTTACTCTCAAGCCAGAACAACGTACGTAAGATGAATATGAACACGCACAAGTGAGCGTGATGAAAACCCCACGGCGGAAGTATATAGACGCACGGATTCGAGCCGAGACAAAGAAAGCCAACAACCAGCTATCGTCTATCGGGACGGGAACCGGTCCAGACAAGGATTATGATTTGAGATCCGGTACAATAGGATTAACGAGCTGCGGATACACAATGAGAGAAAGACCGTTAGGTAGGTTTTGTCTTCGGGGCCGGCGGCATGCGCTAGGTCGTTGCCATGCGACTCCTCCCTCACATAAACTATAGTATTGGTTTATCGGGACAGCGGAAACAACCCACTGTGTCGTATTAGGTTTTGTTTATTGAGGAATAGTAAAAGTCCAATGCCATACCATCATAATTATACCCATCTCAAGGCTTCCTACTCAGGTTAACCCTGTTCTGGGTAAAAAAAGCCCTGATTCTGTCTTTTTCCCAGCTTCGCTCTGCCGCTGGGTACTAATTTTTAGAAAGTATGCAGGCAGTTCTAGCAATTTCCATGTCTATTACTGTTATGCCTTCGCAACCCAGCGGCTCACTAGGGAAAATCGTACCTTACACCAGAAGTTTATTCCCTTTTAAAAAAAAGATCTAGCTCTAGTATGTCCCACTTGCCCGCATAAATAGAACCAAACACGCGCCTGCGAATTGTCTTCACACATACGGATTGCGGTTCAGGATGCACCCCAACGTATATGATACTCTCTTCCTTACTAAGTCTACACCGTATTTCCTCTCTATTCTCGACAACAACGATTTATCAAAAATACATAAGATTCCGCACATGTCTGGCTAAGATATCTCCACCAGAGAGCCCTCTGTATGCGTAAACTGCCTTTATAAAAAAGAAGTGGTTCACCGGCCCTCTTTTGCACGTAATCATCTGTGCACTCACGACGGGAATCCGACCACCACTACTACAAAAACGAAAGCAGCCAATGAAACTATAAATCATCCTAACAAGTGTTTCTCGTTCTGTCCCTACGCTCCTAATTCGGCTAACGCTATCCCTAAACATATCGCTTCGGATTGATTCTCCTATTGGTGAACATGTTTATTCGGAATAGGTAACCTAACCACATGAGCAAGAAGAGGACTTGAACCCCTACCCTCCTAGAATAAGGCAGAAAATTCCAAACTATTTATGCCCTCCTTCCCTAACACCTATTTTTGGGGGGACGAGGAGAACCCAGCTCTAGGATAGCCCACTACTCCAACTCCCTTTATATCTGAGCAAATCGAGGCAGTCCTGAACAATTATTAATATTTGGTTATGGGTGGGAGGCGCGGAGATCCCACTACCTATACGGATAACCACAACCTAATACTGATAGAGAGCCACCACCTACTATGTATGGCCCACTATGTATGGCCCACTATGGGACCTAGGAATAGGAAGATATGGAAATACCGTAGTTATACTTGTTATTATTAATAGTACCGGAAAGCGCTGCATTTGCCCACTGCTATTAGTAGTAATAGTAAAGGCTAGTAGAAGGGCTCCAGCACGTATCTTTATCTGATGAATTTGGTGGTTAGGTGGCGGATATTTATCAACGGGATTTTGTATAGGAATGGATGGCTTTGGAATCTCATTCTTTTAACCAGCTTAATTTATAAATAATTCAATGTTTGGTATTTCTTAATTTATTTCCCCAATACCTGGCGGAATTGCCTTCCTACCTACTAGGCTTTGCACCTGCAAATATGAAAGAAGTAAAGGCAGCAGCAGCCGTTGATGCTGTTGATTGAGTAGATTAAGTAGATCAAATCTCTACCAGCACTAGGAGCAAAGCCACCACCAAGTCCCAACAAGTAGTGGTTATCAGTTTGAACGAGAGTAAGAAGCAGTTAAGTTCGAAGCAGGAAGGTGCTCCCCCCAACTACTATACAAGCAAGGAAGGAAGGCCCCCATCACCGGCCAAGCCAAGTCCACTAGGTAGGTCCAACAGATGGAATCAGCCAGAAGCCTTTCACACCTGTAACCTCTAAACTTTATGAAGATGCACTTTGCTTTGCCATGTCACCTAGCCTCACCTAACCAGGGAGGGGAGGGAATAAACAGGAAAGTGACAGATAAGCAAGTTGAACCTACAATATGCTTACGTTGATATGCAATTCGAGGAAACAGAGGGTATATGATCAGGTGCCAAACTGCTTGGATTGATTGATTTGAGGGCCAGTCTTCTTAGAGGAGGGGCAAGAGCAAAGACAGGAGCAGTAGATCCAAATTAAAGAACAAAGGTTGGTTCAGCAGCACGAGTAGCTTATACAAATTACCCATAAGTAGCATACCTTACAGATCCAGGTCCAATCAATGATCTATTCAAATATCTATACCCTGTTGACCCAGCACTAGTCCTATAGGCATAGGCATTATTAGTAAAAGCTTCCCTTCGCGCGGCTTTATATCCATCTATCTATCTCCATATATCTCGATATCCATCTATATCAAAGGAAGAAAACAGAGGTAAATAAACCATGCCTTATGAATCATCAATCTAAATAAGCAATCTCCTTATTGTAGCGTTATGAAAGCTTACCGAAGACCTTGAAACAAACATACCTGGTCACTGGAGAGCTAGTCATATCATGTAACGCTGATTTTCACTCCTATTCTAGGTAAACAAAAGTTTCCAATTCTTCCAATAACCGTCCACTTTCACTTATTTTCCATCAAGCAAGCACCTCCATACCAACACCAGACCACCTAATGCCGAGCGGTATTCCTATAGAGAAGATACAAATTGGTTATACTTAATAGAGGTGATTTATTAGAGTCATATAAGGGATATCATAATGGTGTTGATTAGAGCTCACCTCATTGCTTAACTAACTACAACGCATCTCTATTGTTTACAAGCTTCTACATAGTTAATGTTATTTAATATGCCTAAAAGCTCATATAATACATACTCTTATTACCTTAATTGTTTAAGCTTATGCTTGGTTCCCTATTTGTTCGAGTTCAATTAGGTTAATAGTGTAATCAAGTAATACAGATGTATGGGCTTTATGTGTAAATCATAACCTACTATGATTACATAATAGCAGCTATAGTTATAGCTTAGATCAACCATTCAATGGGAATAGCTCTATGTCGTATAAGCTAGTAATAAAAGCTGTAAGCATCCAGGTTATACTCATATTACACACCAAGGCTAACCTATCGTAACACTTCTAGTTCAATGAGTGGTAGTACTGCTAGAGTAAACAGTAAGCTTACTTGCCTAATTGATTCACCTGTAGTATTCACCTGATCAAACTAACCAAGCTGACTAGTATAGAGCTTTAATCGTATACCTCTATTTAACACATTCATTATGTTTAATACGTAGATAGTGTAACTGGTATGTTTCCGTAATCGTTATACCTGTACTTGTTAAACCTTACTTATGATTCCCTTTCTGGAACACTCTTATTTCATGCAATTAAACCTACAGATAAGAGAAGAGTAGAGCTCATATGGCCCTTCGGTAAAGTGAGGACAGTAGATCTAGTGCTCCCTGCCGGTCACAGGTAAAGTTGTATTTCTATACACGTGGATGCGCGTTGATATCTCTCATATTTATTAAGTGAATATGGATGGACATTTCGAAATCAATGGATGGATCAATATGAAAATAATTACTATTTATTACTTACGTATATTTAATACGGCGGTTTTATATCGATCAATATATGAGAAGTCAGGGCCTTGGCGAAGAGATAACTTCTTGCTTGCTCGAGCTTCCTTCTGACAGATAAGATAGATATCCTCCGCAAGCGATCGATTACGCTCCATAATTACCTATGTTGATGCTTGTTTACATCCATACTATTATATTCCCTCAAATGGTGTACTGGTTGTCACGCCAATAAATAGCAGCGCCGGGCAGCCAAGTCAGTATGGAATAACTGCGGAAATTACAGCATCTAAGCGGGAAATCCTTCCTTGTAAGTTATTGTATGAGGTGAGCGAACATAACTTCGATAGGCAAATAGCTTAAGCACCGCGAGGTGTGAAGCGATATCGTACTAAATATTTTTCCGTTATTCCGAACGAATCAAGGTAGCCATAGGGGAACCTGTGGCTGGATCAAATCCCAGATTCTTTCAGATATATATAATATATAATGTATCTATGCTATAAATAGAAAGTATAGTAGGGCCAGGAAGGATACTATTCTGGATACTATAAAGAAAGGACTATAAGTCACATCAAAGCCTGCTTGCCAAAGAACCGTTCGTTTTACCGGGTTCTCTTTTTGATCAAAAATTACGGGGTTCAATATCGCCCATATCGCTTATTAGAGAGGATCGATCAAAACTAGTATTAGAGAGATATAATAAGTAACCACTAGTCTTAATTGTTTCCCTACGGGGCGGAAATATTGAATTGAAATGGTTCCCGTAGAGGCTAGTAATATGAACAGCTTAACCAGCCAGTTACTTAAGCTACTAATTAGACTAATACGGTTCTCAAATGCATCAGTACAAATGCTGGCGGTGCCTTCTCCATCTTTAGCCCTGAGTCTTTAAGGCCAGTGAAAATAATCCATCCTTCTCCTTTCATGTCCAGCCCAGTCCCCTTCATCTCTCCACTCTATGGCAAGAAGTCAGAAGGCAATAAGACAATCTACTGCAATAAGGCAAGTCAGAAATAAAGTCATAAGGCGCCCAGACCAGAACTAATCTTTCCTTCGCCCTTAAATATAGGAGGAACCCTACTACTTATTTAGTTAAGGGGGTCTTTACCCCACATTCATGCAGCTACCAGTTTGGTTAGGCAATTTACTAGCCAGCCAAAATATCTCCTAGCCAGCCACATACGGCTTCAAAGCTAATTGATGATAATGCCTGTGACCGCCTAAAAAGGAGATTTATCTAAATAAAATATAGTGAATGAGAGGATTTTTCTATAATATTTTATAACCGATTTACCTTGGGCCTTACCTTGGGTCTACTGCTTTCAGTTCGCAGCCATATGACAAAGAACTACACAGATACACCAATCTCGAGACCTAACCTATATACTCTCCATACAGCCTTTGGAATATACTTGAAAACCTCAGAATAATACCTCTGCCTTGTCAATTTCCTTGGGGACTCAGACTTTCACTCCTTGGGACCTTCCTTCAACTCCTTGGGAACCTATGCATCAGACCTCATTGGGACCCTCACTCTCTCTTGGGACCGCCTCATAAACATCCTTGGAACCGCGTAACCTATGACCTACAGCCTTGGGTGGTGGGAATAGCCCTGGTAAATCTATGCATCGGACCTCCGCCTTTGGACCTTAACCTCCTTGGGAAAAAAATACTTACCATCAGACATACCGCCTCATACTTGGGAATTCAGAATTACACTTAGCCTCATCCCTACAGCCTTGGTTTGGGCTAGCCTTTGAAAAATCTATGCCTCATAAACCTCCTCCTTTGGAACTTGTCTTTGGAACCTCTGCCTATTACCTACGCCTTGGGACCCTTCTGAAACTCTTACTTTAAAACCTTGGAAACCTAAGAATCATTCCTCTTGGAACTATCCTTTGACATCTCTGCCTCAGCCCTCATCCATCCTTAACCTCACCCATGCAGCCTATGACCGAACCTTGCCGACCTACACCTTACTACACCCCTTCCCTATGAGAAACCTTGCCTTCCGCCTACTAGAAAAAAGATGGTGGGGCATTAGCACGAGCCGGGAAAACTACAGGTCTACGCTCTCCCCCTGGCTCTTAGTAGTCTACCGGGGGGGTCGCTCGCCTTCGTGTTCCCTAATCTTAAGGTTACCTTTGAGCCTTCGTCCGTAAGAATGACTTACAGAGAGGGCAGGGGGAGGGGATACAGGCATCGATCAACAGCCAGAATCGACAATGAACTCATACAAACCCATACCAGCTGATATCGTAGTGAGTTTCAACAGATGCTTGTTATATACGTGTAATAAGACCCCATCCCAAGTGTTGTGAGGTGGTCGCCGATGAGGAATAGGAATTGATTTGATTGATTGAATAGTTTTTGGTGGGGCGGAAGGACGGATACAGCACACATAGTTTGAGGTGGGTGGGTAATGCTTAGCTTATTGTGTTTGTGTGTATTCACGTATATAATGCAATAAAGAAGTTGTTGGAGTGAGGTGCAACAATTAACTGAACCAACACAATACATGCATCACGTGTTACCCATTACTGGACCAATCACGGCTTGCCACTGACCGGAACTGCACAGAAACATTGAACTCGAGACCTAACCTCAGACTTAAACTCAGTCTTACTTGGGACCTTAACCCTTGGGACCTTAACCCTAGAACCTACTGCCTATGATCTCACCCTTGGGAACTTAAACTCTGCCTTGGGAAACTCTGCCTCATACCTACAGCCTTGGTGGGAATAGCCTTGGGAACCTCCTGAAACTCACCCCTATGATACCTCCGAATGAACCTTGCCTTACTAACCTTTCATGCCTTGCTCTACTACCCCTTTCAGTTCGACATCCGCAGTCTCGAAGTTTTGGCCGAATCAAAGAGAGATAGATTGAAGCTGAGCGAACCAGAAGAGTGGTGGTTGAAGAAGCCAAGTCGTGTGAGTGAGGTCACCCATACTTATTGGATTCTTACGCTGATGCTGCTTGCTGGCCGGGAAGGAGCGGACACATTGGACCAAGAAGTACAGTCGTTTGAGGTAGGTCACCGAGAACACACCAACCTTACCCTCCTCTCCCTCGTCCGTAAGACAGAGATGGCTGGGGGATCCAGGCAGCGATCTACAGCCATAATATCCGATGGAACTCATACAAACTCGATACCTGCAGATATGCGCATATATTTAGTTTCAACAAATGCTCTTTATATACTAGAATCATACCCCATACCGGCCAGCAGCATCAGCAGTAGCATCAGCAGAAGCTTCTTGTTGTTGTTTCCTTTTCAATAAATAAGCACAGCATAATATACCACCCATTGTATAGAACTAGATGCTACTAGTAGTATAGAACTACTATTCTTTCTGCAGACACTAGCTGTAGTCAGGGTAAGCCATGTCGGTAAGTACCGCTTCAAAATAAAGATTGTATGGCTCAAACCCTCATGTATATGCTCGTTCCGATGGGTTACCTACAACCTCACATTGGAGAATACTAGCTCTCCTATTGTAGTATATGTTCGTGAAGTCACCAACATGGCTGGCTCTATTATCCTTTCGTCCTTATGTGACGACATCCCGAGAGAAAGAACCTTCCTTACATGGGGAATTTTATTATGGCAAGGTGAAATGCTTGCTTGACCAAAGGGAGAGCAAGGTGGCGACCCTCTTAAAATGTGGATATACACTGGTGGCTATTTTACTATTGGAGCAAGGCTAGCAATGACCTTATGATGATAATAGTGGGCACTTAATGAATCCACCAATCTACTACCTAGGACTCATGCTGGATGTAAGCCGGACTTCCCGTGGACTCCTGCTGTTGAATCCATTTATCATTGTGCCTGCTGCCCCGACTGAACAACCTGATGAGGCCATTTCAAACTCCATATTGCCTGGTAGGTACTGACCAACCTCACTCACTCACTCACCTTCCTGGACACGTGGGAACCTGAAGAGAGCTCTAGTTCCTTCTCCCTTAGTGCAGTCCAGAGTAGTAGTGCAAGGCCAGTTCTGACACTACAGCTTAATAAGATTACGGAACGGAAATGGCTTGTCGATAGAGCTAGTACCGGGAAGTCTGGTCGGCGGCCAGTCCAAAGGGGCTTTACTGGCTTTAACAGAAATGGAACTAAGTGTATGGAATCAGCAGATAGTGTATACAGACAAGTTAAACGGCTCCATGCGTCGTATATCTATGTTTATGCCAGGATTTCACAATCTAGTCTACTAGCCTATCATTGTTCATCTTACTTGACTTCATTACTTGACCGGGGGAAAACTATATATAAAGATCATCTTAATTACTATTGATTTATTACTTTCCGAAGGCATATAATCATATATCTTCATTGTTACTCTTACACTTGTTAATCTTTTACTTATCAGAAGGATCTCCATCTCCATATATATCCGGACGATATTAATAACGTTCCTCTGCGTTATAACACTCCTCCGATTGATTAGGTTAATCATCATGATATAGGGATTTACTATTTAAAGCTGCCTGACCTGACTGAGTATGCGCCTTAGGATCCTGCCTTACCTGAGCCATAAGCAAGTGCAAGGGCAGGGGAAGCACACGTTGGTGAGTACGTGGATCCAGCAGATTCAGCCTTTTATTCTGACCTTTATTATGCAGTCCTTGATACAGATCCAAAGCCAGCACGAGTAGCAAAGCTAGTTGTTTACTTATAAACAAGGGCAAGTGCTTCAGTCGATCCATATCGAGATCCATACCCAGGTTAAGCAGTATATTATGAAGTTGAAGTTCCTGATCCAGATCTATACCATAGCACCACCAGTAGGGTAAGCAGTTGACTCAGTAGCTTAAGAATTGGTTGGAATATAAGCAGCTGTTGATGTCAATTAAGCGGTAGATATAGCTTATCCAGCATAAGCAACATAACTAGTTTAAGTACCAGTTCCAGGTCCAGCAGCATAGACAGAAGCGGATCCAGTTTATTAAGCCGTTTATTAAGCCACTAATGCAGCATCTATAAAAGCACCTAGAGAAGCAGGAGCAGTTTACTCTGTTTATCCAGTAGAACCATCAGTTGAAGCACCAAAGCAACGTCCCTAACTGTTCCGACTTTTTGTACATTTCAAGCTTGTTCCGAAGAAGCACTTATTGAACCAGTTGACCCATTACCAGTATAGGTAGATTCACCAGTATAAGAAGCAGGGGATTCGAGTGATTGACCAGATTAAGCTGTTGAAGAAGCAGTTTTTAAAGCTCATTCTGTTTAACTAGCGGCATACCTAGATGCGTACCAAGCATACCTAGGTACATACTTTGAATTTATAGATCCAGATCGAGAGCCAGATCCAAAGCTTGGTTTTAGAGATCGAGTAGCTTAAGTACAACTAGTAGATTATGCCGTTGTTGAACCAGTTGGTTAATAAGTTTTTTCTTTTGCATGAAGCAACAGTTTTAGCAACAGTAGATGCACCAGTAGATTTAGTTGGTTAAGCAGATTCATATATCCTCAGAAAGTAAGAGCCTGTATAGCTGGTTTTTTTATTACCCAGTAGCTTACCCAATAGCTTCTTCAGCAGTTTACTCAGTATATTCTGTAGCTGTTTAACCAGTCTCAGAGATCCAGTCGCAGAAGAAGCATAGGCATTACTAGTAGCAGAAGCAGATCCTGCAGAGGTAGTTGAGGCACGCGTTGATCCCGTTGCTTATCTAGTAGTGCCATACCTAGATCTAGATCCATAAGCAAAGCCATAAGCTAGGGTAGGTGATCCAGTCGATTAAGCTGTTGACTCACTGGATCCTGTAAATTAATAAGCAGCAGAGGAAGCAGCTAGAGAATAGCCAGTTGAAGCACACGTTGAAGCAGTTTTTGATCCTGTAAATCCTGTTGGTCCAGCTTTATATGAATAGGGGAACCAGATTCATACCCAGCAGCAGCAACAAAGCAAGAAGCATATTTACGCTTATTTACCAGCCAGTACACTTGTTCTAACAATATAATATAAGCAATAAGCAGCTTTTTTTCTTACTAGTGGTGTTCCTAGATTCTCGCATAAGTAGTGGTTTTATCTCCCCTACTGTTCCCATAAGTTTAGTTCCGACATTGCTAGATGTTCCTACATTAGTTAGTGCTCCCATAAGTAAACTACATCACAGCTATGTTATACTATTAGCACGTGTTCCTAGGAGATATGATATGTTATAAAATTGTTTGGTTTTTACAGGTGGTGGCCCTGCCCTTGCTCCTGGCCTTTCGAAAAGCCCAGAAAAGCCGGCTTCGCTGCTTTCTATGCTCATTTTATTGCCTCTGCCTATAATGCCCTATGCGTTGTAACCACAATTCACTTCTACCTTCACTTCGCCTAGCATATAAATAATACCCGTTCGTTGGCAGGTGCACCCGCAGAATAAAATATAAAACAGCAATAAGTTAATAAATAGATGCTGGAGGACAGATTGGAAAGACAGATTTACATATATGAGGAAAGATAAGCCATCTGCTGTCAATAATGTATGTGAGGTGGGCATGGTCACTACTATAATAAAAGGGTCGGAATCTGCAATTTCGGGGCGATATCTGAAAAAGGTCAGTTATCCTGTAAGCAGTAGAGGGGTACTATCTAACAGAGCTCTTTAAAAGACGTATTATTAAAAGGAAGTACTGGCCAGACTGAAACAGCTTAAATACAGTCCTCCATCTAAATTACTATTAGAGGTAGGAAAGAAAGATCTTTAATAAAGGTTAATGTATACTTTCAATATATCTATAGCCAGATATTTTATTATACAGAATGACTGGCCTAGCTGCTCTAACTGTTAGTTGATACAGCTGTGCAACTACTATCCCTTTTCAATATATTGGTGAAACTGAAGTGCCAGCTAAACTAAAATGCCTAATAGGTATAAATAGTCATCTATCTTTATAACACTTGTAATGGGCTACTGGTTACTGGTTACTGGTTACTGGTTACTGGCTGATCGTTCCTTCCTCCCTTCCCTCCTTATCAGTCAGCACGGTCGTCATTCACTTATCCGGACTGATTTATCTATTATATATAAGCAGCCGTCTATCCAAATAACTATTAAAGGGTATAACTCTTGTACGGTAGAACTATCTAAGCTGCCCTGACTGTTAGATTCTACAGCTGACCTCCCGGATCGTCGAATAGGATTTCCGGAACTGAGCGAGATGATGGCTGTGATGGTGCCTTTGCTTCCCTTCCCCCTTCACACTTGATTTGATAAATAAGATAAAGCAATGCCTATTTTATTTCCCTCGGGCCAAAGTCTTGATCAGCAGGGGGTTAATAATGGAAAAGAAGGTACTTCAAGACTTATATACGAAATAATAACTGAAAAAAGCCGATCCGACTTCTTCTCCCCAAATTGAGTTTAAAAAGGGTATAATTTATATAAAAGGGCCGGCTGCAAGCACCTTTAGTTGCCGGCTTCACTTGATTGACTAGCTGAACTGAGCTGGGAATAAGTTGTTGACCAACCAAAGAATAGGGAGGTAGTGGTAAATAGCTTGAATAGCTGAGCTGGGAAGATAGGTACGTACATCGTAATAGGTGAAGAGCTTGATCCGTATTGTCGGAACGAGTTACATATGTAATAACACTTGATCGATCGGATAGTGATCAAATAGCTTTTGGATAGCTTCATTTCATTTTGAAGTCTGCAGTTTCCCATTGCTTTTTCTTTTTTCCCTTCCATGCGAGATAGCTTTTCTAAGATTGATTCCTTCAGTTTCCTATAGCTTTGGGGTGGGTTGCCAACTCCGAGATAGCTTTGTTATGCCTAAGCCCTATGGAGATTGTGTTGCCCACTAGATTGATTGCTTTGTAAAGCCTACGGCCTTTTATTGTTGGGTAGCGTCCAGAGTGGTTCTTACTCAATGTCCTCTTACTCAAGGAATGATCTTCTAAATGTGTTCTTATTCCTCAATGTACTCTTATTCAATGGGTGATCCTCGTTTGTTGGGTAGCTTCCATTGCTCCATGGGTGATTAGATTAACCAGATATTTTTTATGGGATAGCGTCCATAGGAGATCTTCTAAATAGCTAGCAATAGGGGTAGCGGTCTAGCAATAGCAGTAGCATCCCTCACAAAATGGCAGAATTAACCTAGCAACTCGGGGGAAGGGATGGGATTACGTTGAGCGAAGCGAGCCATCCCTGAACCACGAGCTCCATTCAGCAAGCTATGGTCAACCTAAAACAGACAGCCAGAGGTTTACTTCAGTCATAAAGCAATGACTTCAGCTCAGCCGGGTAATAAAAGGACCTCGCAGTTATGGGGACCTCGCCTTTAAGGGAACAGAAGGCGGGGGGGAAAGATGCCGGGTTTCAAATCCGCTTTTCCAATCCACTTTTCCAACTATGATTGAATGTTTTTGGTAGCGTCCCTTTGCGCCGAAGACCCTTAATTCTTGTATAAGTCCAGTGATTAGGGGGGGATAAAATGATCGGGTTTCCAATCCGCTTTCCAACTATGATTGAATGTTTTGGGCAGCATCACATCACACCTTGGGCAGAACCGCATCAAAGGCAGCATCGCACCTCGGAGTGAACACTGGCAGCATCGTATCAAAGGCAGAACCCTTACGATGAGGGAGGGAAGCAGCATTAACTGCACTAACCGCTATGATGAGACCTAAAATGAGGCAGCACTAACTAGAGTGGTTGGGACTAACTAACCGCTATCATGAAGCCTACGATGAGGTAGCACTACTCTACTAGCGTCCACAGTTCGAGCGATAACGAGCCGATAACCAATAGCCGCCAGGTTTCGATACAAGTGTTGTTGTTTCTTTCGATGCTTAGCTTTCTACTTGAATCTCTCTCACTCCTAATCTATCATCCCGATTCAAGGTATAATCTAAAGGCCCTCGAAACTATACCCTCGACCTCACTTCATCTATGGAAAACACACGTACCTCGAATGGATCCATGGCGATGCGTTACTTACAATGCACCTTAGGATCTTCGCCATACACATTTTAAGTCACGCTAGGAAGCGAAGGTTGTGTCAGTTAGCGAGGTGGATGATGCTTTATAGTGAGATTTATTTACTTACTTATGACAAAATGGATAATATCATATATAATGCAAGTTACCCTATAACTTTAAGGAGCCTTATTCCAGTGGATACACTCTACCATCTTCAGCACCACGGGAGCAGACACACAGTCTTGTTGGCCCAGATTCAATAAACTATCTCATTTGCTATTTTCATTTAGCAACTCCTCATTTTTATTTGGTCCGCGGCTCCCCCTCATAGCGGGTACTATAAATGATTTATTATTGCTCAAAATTGACATTTAATTAAGTTTATATATCTTTGTTAGGCGGCACGGATTCATTTGCTTGGCTGGGATACTTGGCTAGAGACAGGAAGATGACATGGTTGTTACTTACGAGCATTTATATTGAGTAAAAATGAAATGATTGGATTGTGGATTTTCTCTAAACTGATGAGTCTTATGAGGAGGCTGCTGACCGGGAAGGAGCAGCCAAAGGAGACACGTAAGAAGTTTGAAGGAGGGTAAGGAATGGAGTGCTTAGCTTATTTTGTGTGGGATAGTCACCATATATAATGCAATAAATAAGTTGTTTGAGTTAGGTGCACCAGGTAAATTAATAAATAATACTACCTGGCATGATGTGTTACCAATGAATGGGTCACGGCTTACCACTGATTACCACTTACCCATAGCGACTAAACTTAACAATTATATTACTCTCTCCATACTACCTCTTCCTGATAAAAATCATCCCTGGAAACTATTATTTGGATTTTATGATGTAATATGAATATGCAATATTATTTATATTATTAAACTTAATTGGTCTATATTATTATTTATAATATGTTTCACTTGGACTTGCAAATATACAAGGGATAACCTCTAAAATAGCAGAAAATTGAAGCGTGTAGATACGCTAGTATCACGTAGATATGAACCATATATCAGATATATATATATATATATATTCATTCTATTGGAGGTGTTCAAATGGGTAACCTACATATTCAACAAGCCTCAATCGACGACATCCCGCCGCCCCTAATGAGAATGAACTCATACCACCCCACCTATCATAGGGATTTGAACTAATAAAGGGGACTTAAAGCAAGTCATTAAGAAAACCATATTACTTACGTAGTATTTAAATATAGATATCTATCGATCTGGATATGTTAGGCAATCCATATATGGTTAGGTAACCTTCAGGAAAAGGTCATGTTCAGGAATTAGTCTCTTAGCCCTACTATGGGAGGTAAGGCCCTAAGGTTAAATGCATCAATGCAATATAATCTATAAGTAATTCTATCTATATATAACTCCTATTTATTATAACAACAATATAATAACTCCTATTGCCGCTGACGCTAAGCTTTAATTCATAAGCAGTAGTTCCGGCTCTTAGCTTTAGCTTAGCATAGTCCCACTAGTTTGTCTAAGTTCGATATAGAACGACAAGCTCTTATATTAGCTTACGCTTCGCTGTCTAAGTGATCTATAACGACTATAACAACTAGTAGTTCAAGCTGTTGTTCTTATCTGTAGTACACTCTTTAATCTAACTTCAACTGTCATTTGGGGCCTATACAGATCTTTACTTACTATGCACCTCAGGATACTCGCCAGACAACACATGGTGGTTTCATTCACGCTAGTCAGGGAATTACAGTCAGCGATGGGAAGTGGAACCAACCGAGTTAGTGATTTATTGATTCCACACACATACGACGCTTCGCTTTCGCTCAGAAGTGCCTCTTTATTTAATATAATGTAGACAGCAGCTTATAATAGCTGACGCTCAGGGTACTTTCACTTACGCTCAGCTCTATGCCTCTTTACTATTTAATAGAATATTATTCCCGCGTTATCTTATTCGTTCCTTCCCGGTGCGGTACCTTATAGCGGTACCTTTATTCAGGGCCCTTACTGTAGGCAAGCGATCAACCCCACCCACCAAATAATCCCGGCAAGCGAGAGCGATCCTTTAAAGAAAGTAGCAGATCTGGGGCTTTCTTTATA
>Ga0233336_1000021_pt1 | contig 26388 bp, 9 predicted proteins | sample GEONDECOMP225_FD_183636 | JGI IMG/M metagenome (GOLD analysis project Ga0233336, IMG submission 183636) | Leaf litter microbial communities from Shasta-Trinity National Forest, California, United States - GEON-DECOMP-225 | ecosystem: Environmental > Terrestrial > Plant litter > Unclassified...
ATTACCCATCCAATTCCCGGATCGGACACCTCTCTATCTCGACCGACAAACAAAGACGAAAGCTAGCTCGCTTAGTTAGCCGGCACGGAAATCACTATAACCCAAGTGCGAAGATGGCACCATTAACTGTTTATAGCCGTTATTATAGGCGGTGGAGCAGAGTCCGTATTCCGTACCTAGACCTGGAGAATTACATATATAATGAGATATCTCTTTTAGACGCGATATTCAATTTACGATCGAGCGGAGATCCCAGTAGATGCTAAAGCGTAATTACATATATAAAGAATGAGCAGCGATGGCGTACCATAGAGATTGCTTGGTCCAGCTGTGAACCCTTACAATATTGGGTAGCGTAACGATGCACTGCTCACTTACCGTTGTGAACCGATCCGAGAACGATAAACGCTTAGTGAACCGATCGATCTGTACTGTCCAGATTATATATGTAATTATGCTTTTCCTTTTTCAATGATCAATCCGGATGAATGGCATTATTATTTATGTAATTATGCCAGCACTTTTATTACTTGCAATTACCGTGTACAACTGGATAGAACTCCTTAACTGGGAGTCATGTTGTATTAACGGATCTGTACCTTTTCTTTATCAGTTTTTTTGTATCCGCGCGAGCAGAAAAGAAACGCACCTTAGGTTGACCAGCCATGCTCCCATTTCTCTCAGCGATGCCAGCCATCCCAATATTCCCATATTACTAAATATAGGGCCTCCTTACAAGTTATGGTCCAGCAACAAATAAGGGGCGAGGTACGAGTCGCGAGCCCATAAGAGACTTATCCTTTAGCCCTCCGCTCGTATTCTTTTTTTCCGATCTCTTTTATCCTCCTATCCCTCCCTCTTATCACAATGTAGTTCAGTAATTACATATTTTCCCGGCTCCAGGGCTAAAGGGACTCCTTCATCTAACAATGCTCCATTTTTTTAAGGAAATTAGAAAAGGGAAAAAAGGCTTAAGGCTATGATAACAAGGCGGGCTAGGGATTTCTTAAATAGCGAACCTAGGTATGGAGCATTATTTACATATAATAAAGCAAGGTAGCAAGAGGCTATTGGTTCGATCCACCCCAACCCAAGCCAAAAACTAGGTTTTACAAAATACTGGGGCGATGCTCTTTGCAAGCGTCTTTTGCTCGGATTTTGTCCAGCGCAAGCGTCCCTGCAAATGTGTTGTTCCGCCCGCTGATAAACCGTGTCCCCACTAGGGATCTGGAACAACTAGCTCTGTTACTTACTGGTGTTTCTATAGGGGTTTTGCCCTTTACTGGATATGCTGTTGTCTATGCCTTAGCTACTCCTGCTACTACTTATGCTGCTGGGTCAACGCCACAAATTACTGATACTGGCGGTACCAGTGCCATAGGTGCCGCGTTCGGTGTATAGCCAAGTGGTTAGTAGTTATAGTTCTCACAGGCATGCAAAAGTATGAATTATTCTATCTATTTCAGTCGAGAGTGAGCTTACTTATCAAGGTAGAACACTCGAGTAGATAGGGTGGCCCCTTGTCGTTAGAAAATACCATAATATTCATTCAATGCCATTTACTATATAGTTTACTTGGACTAGTCAGATTTAAGGAAGGTTTCATTTCCTATCAAATGCTGGTATTATACCCGGTTTGAAGAATGAAACAACGGGCCCTGATGGAGTGTACCAGTTATCTATTATAGTGGAGTTCCGGGCAGCTAAGGAAGTATGGAATAATAGCATAAAGCACCCACTAAGTAGTGGTAATTTATGCTATATTTTTTCCGATAGTACTTGAAGGAGTAAAAAAAGATTGGTTCTCCGTTTCAATCGTTGTTGGCTCGAAGACAGCACAATACTGGAACTAAATATCACTCGTCTGTTGGAAACATGCATGGAGGGGGAAATGATAAAGCAAGCAAACGGTGGAAAGTTCTTCATCAATTAAAGTAATAAATTAAAAGATAATTATAAAAAATTCATTTTAGTGAAAAGCTATGCCTGTAAATCGAGTAGGTGATTTTGGATCAGCTCCCGGCATTTTGGGTTGTTCCGCTCTCTTCAAAACTGTAGACTTTTCTACATTGTTTGTTCAAAAGATTTTCATTTATGCCATAACTGCTACTTGTATTTAACTCTTTATTGTTGGCTTATACAGGTGAGGAGCGTATCTCACCCGCCCAAAAAAGGGCGAGGAGCGAGGAGACGAGCTGCTCTATAAAATATAGGGGAAACAGCTATTTTAAGTTCATTTCCCAGCTACTTTGTTATTGTGGGGTGGTTTCTCAATATAGGAGAGGGCCATAAAATAAGATCTTTTATTGGACGAGAATGTTGAATGAAGCTTTTTTAAGTAACCGGTATTAAAGCTCAGTATAAGAGCCAAGTAGCCCGAGCAGCCAAACCGAGCTCATCCAATCCCATCATAGGTAACCTTCCAGAAAAGGCCATGTTCATAAAGAATAAAATGCCTTTGTTCCGATATTTTCATCCTTGTCCCCCCAAGAAGAGCGACATTATTAATAAAGAATGGCGAATGAGGTATTTTCTATGACTGTTATCCTATTCAAGTAGAAAATCCCAGCTCTGACTGGCATCGAGTGATTTACACACCTGGGATCGAGTCCCGGCATTAAGAAATGGAAATGAGTTGGCTTTCACAGCTCCTGGCTTGCTCAATCCCAACTTAAATAGGAATAATTTTGTCATCATAGTTGTAGAGTTTATTTACTTTGAAATAGCTTATAGAGACCCACTCTATTATACCTACTACACCACCTAAACAACATTTCAAATACTATTGAACATACTTGATAGGTGCTGATATCACATAACGTTACATACGTTGTTCATATATAGCGTGACCTCTTATTTTGCATTTTGGGCTTGCTATATTCATTGATTGCTATATTGCACTAAGAAAACATGTTAACACTTTTTTCCCAAGCAGTGAGCACAAATAAAGAGAGATTATTTATCTTATTCAGTAAGATGTGTTTGGACCGATGTCTTCAACTTCTTTTACAAGTAGTTTATACTATGTCTATTTTATTTAGAATTCATTCTAGGAATACTTTTATTTCTTTTATGAAAACTAAGAATAAGAAGTAAATTCACAGAGTTAAAGGCGGTTGATAATAAGACACAGGTCGGAAGATAAAGGTGCTAAGGTCCCATAATGGAAGAAAAGACACCTCCAAGGACTTTCATTTTTCGTTGTTAGTGCTAGCTAAGATTAGTTAGTTCCTTTTACCTACTAACTTTCATTTCGGGTTCGATGCATGCACATTTGTTTCCCGCTTCCGGCTGGGCTCCCGGTAGCTGCTCTTTCTGCTCGCTGTATTGGAACCTGGAGCAAAAGGCAAAATAGGTATCTTGTGATGTGGTTCTTCTCGTCATCTGGTGGCAATAAGATTGAGATCCGGGTATCAAGATAGAATATCCCAGGCAGATATCAATATCATCTTTAAGGAGGTAAATATAGACGGGCAAGAATCGAGATCTGGGTAAGAGAGATTTGGATGGTAGCAATCGAGATGGGATATCACAAAGATCTCAGGGAGAGAGATCAGGGTAGTAATATAGATCCGGGCTAGATAGATATACGGGTAGCAAGATCGATACGGGTATCAATCGAGGTCTAAATCAGGCAAGCAGCAAGAGAGAGAGACCTCAGTTAAAAGGGGTTCGGTCGCAATGTCAATGAGAGCAGGGATCAAGATCGAAGATCTCAGTCAACAGCAAGGTCTCGATCAGGTCTAAGGTTAGGTGCTCTTGTCGAGCGAAACGTTATGTCACGGTCTTCTCGTCAGAAGTCAGGAAGGCGAAGCAGGAAGGCGAAGCAGGAAGGAATAAGAAAGGCAAGTATTATAGGAAAGATAGAGGATAGGCGTCTCAGCCCACCAGCTAGCGATAAAAGTAAGTAGTTGGACTAAAATGGAAAATCTGTCTTGTGCTTTTACATGCTAACCCAGCTTTACTTTAACATATTGACTCGTATAATTTTGGTAATTAGCCCTGCCAGAGCAATAACTTAGGAGACTAAGTGCATAAAGCCAGCCAAGGAAATAATACAGTGAAGTATTGGTCCTGACTAGGCCCTAATTACTATGAAGGACTATGGCTGCATGAGGGGGATTAGGTGAGGTGTGTAGTGGAGGGGGGTCCCGAGCCTCTTTTAAGGGTATCCCCATTTGGTTTCTTTATTTCCTAGTTCTGCACATCCGATAATGTTGATATACAAAGTGGGTGTGCTTTCACACATTTGATTGGATTAAAAGGTTGGACAGGCATAGAGCATAGAGGTAGTCAGAAGATAAGGTTAGGCGGCGGATGCGGAGAATTGAATTCTCGGTTTGCCGGCAGGCTATAAACTTTTGCAACCTAAAGTCCACTTTAAAGTGACGACCGGAGGTTCCCGAGGTACGAGGGAATGGTTTTCCTGTTTTTTAAGAATGACATTTCACGACGTTTAAAACAGATGCCAAAACTAAGCTTCCATTGATGGCTTAGATAAATTGATTCTATTTACTTTGAACACCTGGGACTACTTCGAGCCATCACACTAAGTTCTTGGGACATTCATCGAAAGTCCGAAGTTATCAAATCAGTTCCCAACAGTAAGTGGTTAGCAGTTTAAACTCAAGGACACAGTGAGACCTACCTAAAGACCCCAAAGGCTTAGATCGACCTTGCTTACTTTACACCAAGGAGAGATAGGGGCAGTGTTTTATATGTTAAAAACCTTTTCTTTTCATATGGGAAAAATAACTCGGAATTGGGGCTTACTTTAACTGGACTCCGTACCTGCATTTAAGGTTTTTCCATCCAATAAGGTCAGGGAGGCACCAGTTATAGGCTAGAGCGGTGGGTGAAGTAAAAACCTATGCTCTTCAAAGTCCATTTGAGCACGCTTTTGCCTCCTCACTTTAACTTATCGGGGGGTCCCAATCTAAGGCTCTAAAACTTATCAAAAAAGGGTAATAGAATATTCGCATGCTTTTTCGTCTGTTGACTAACGTGTCTGATTCTGGGCTCCCTTCGTATTAAGGCACCGAGGTCGGGTGGTTCTTCCGGTGGATTCAAAAAACGTTATGAGATGCAGTGTTGTCTATAAGAAACCAAGTGTTGTGGGGGATCAACTTATTATCCGGGTTGAGAACGCGCGGTTGTCTTAAGCCAAATTGCTTAATTCTAGCATGCATGTCAGGGTTATAATGGCATCATCCATTCATTAAATAACAAAGGGTAGGGGGTAAATGCCTACCCTTTTATTCCTGGTTTCATAAGAGGTTGGGCATAACTCCATCCATATTCTAGGATTAATATAATTATCCAAGTCATAGGGTTGGTGGATCCAGTCCTTCCAAGTCCTTAGAATAGAAGTTAATAGCGATCAATGTTAGCCCAAGCAAGCCTAGCTTTCCTTCCTTTCCAATATTGTTAGGCTGTATTGACTAAATGCAAGCAGTTCCAACGATAAAAGACGGGGTGGTTTGCTCAATAAGTTGGTAAACTATGCTTAGTTCAGCTAATAAAACAACAGGGTAGGTTTAAGTACTAAGAAATCCAGCTTCACTCTTTTATACTAGTTAAATACTCCTCATAGCATCTAGTTAACTACGGAGGAGAGGTTCAGAAGGCAGAAATAAATGTTATATTAGCATATTATTTTGGAACTACATCAACTTTTCTTTACGTTTACCTATTTATGAGAGAAGGATGCCATCAATTGTGGGGCTCAGTGGAAGTGGCTCTTTATAGTTAATAAAATGGGTACCCAAAATACAGGATGAGCCTACACCCTAATTTTGGGGTTAAAGTTAACACCCACCCATGATAGAAAAGAGGTTAAATGACATAGGAGGAAGCAAATGCAAAACACTATTTATTGGTAAGAGTGCATTGTATTAGAACCGATATCTAATCTTACCTTTCCGAAGGACCTTGACAACTGCTAAACTTGTTTATGATTGACGCAATCAACGGGGCGGGTTAACGGCTAGGTAAACAATTTTACTAATTTACAATACTACGTGGCATTATTCGTTACCATTGAATAGGTCACGGCTTAACACTGACACGGTTACAGCAACACTTTAAATAACAATTTTATCATACATCAACTCTACTTACTACCTCCTTTTTCAACCTCATAATTTACAGCCTTTGTACTAGCCCTTTAAAAAGAATAATAAACCCTGTGCATCAGACCTACGGACTTGGAAACATACCGAAACTCAGCCTTAGAGCCTCTGCTACCTAAGCCTTGGTTTGGACCCTCTTGGGACCAAAACTCCTCAACCTTTGACCTTTCACTCCGACATAACCCTAGTAAATAACCTTGTTCCCACCCTTTAAACTTACCCCATCTGTGACCCTCGCGACCATTAAACTTTAAGTTAATATAGAATTTTTACGCTTTCAGTTCGCTTTCTTTTAAATACAAATTATCCTGAAACCGTTCTGTTCTTATCCCTATTATGTTACCATGGCAGGCAGCACTACCCATTCAATATAGATAGAAACTTCACAAAAGAAAATTGAACCTCCATAAATACAACTAAAACCACCGAAGAAGGAGACTTTGAATAGCACTAGATGGTCATACTACAGGCTACGCCCCCCCATGGCGGAAGGAAAATGCCAGGGGTCGCTCGCCTTCGTTCTCCTTATACTAACCTTTTAGCCTTCGGACTAACGGTTACACCACTACGGCATAAGATAGAAGAGATGGAAGGAGGACACATACTTTAGCCCGAGACGGTCAATACCTTCAGTATATGGTCGCCCCTTGTTGGTGGCTGGGGGTTACTCGACTTAGATTGACCTACACTTAACCTTTCTATTTAAGGCGGAAACAGATACTGATTCACTTATGCTCATCATACAAAAAACTAACATATTATATATTTGGCATTACAGAAACACAAGCTGGGAATACTATATAATTTGCCTTCACCCCTGGTTGGATAAAGTCCAAGGGGTGATGAGCTCTTCTTCTTTTACCTTACCTACTTAAAGGGGCCTTTTTATTAATTAAAATGACTAAACGACCTTTTGTAGGAATATTGAATAGCCCACAGTCTGGTCTTGTACGGTCATATCGGATTTATCATATCGGCTTGGGAACAACAGTCTTATCCTGTTAGGGATTGGAACGGGCAGAAGGGCAGGCTGGGATTAGCTTGTGAGACGGTATAGGTTTGGTATGGTTGTCTAGTCAGAGATTATGCTACCGGTCAGAGGGAATCGGATGATAACGGTCCAGTGAGGAGGAGGTACGGTCAGAGACGACGGTTAAGCTTAGTCAATAAACAGGGGAGGGCTTTGGCACCGAATCGTGATGTCCTCCGGAGGCCGAAATGATGAGGGAGAGAGAGAGGAGTCATTGAACTTCTACAGCCATAGGGTTTATTAAGAACCGAAGGGACATTGAGGGAAGGATCACCTACCCCATTATCCCGAGAGCCAAATGAACGTGTTCCAATGCTGATGGGAATGATGCCGATTTGACTGATGGGCGAGAGGAATAATGATGCTGGGAATGCTGGTCGTGTGGAACTGCCCGGTATGGAAATAATTGCTGGTCTGGTAATGATGTCGGGAATGATGCTGGTTCCAATCATTGCCAGTCTCCATTTGAAAATAACCCCAAGATTCAGGCGGTTCCGACGATCCAATTCGTTCGTACTGTTGGTTCCTTTCCTGTGGCACTTCCATGAATCCACCAGTAGGCTGAGGCATGGAATGAGCATGCTCACTGCAATTATTTCCCACCAAAGCCAGTAGGTAATAGATATAACATCTGGCCCGAAAATACTGGATATAAAATAACTCCGTGCCCCATTTCGTAGTTAAGTAAAATTCCCTTATTAAGAGTTCAATTTTCAAATCTTATTTTCATTTTATGATTTATGTCTGTCTTTTCCTTGCCCAATGTGGACAAGCGCTTCGCACCACCTTAGGTTATTACGTGAAGGAAGGTGTCTGGGTATTCAGAGACCGTGTTATCCCAAGGAAGGAACCCCAAGATAAGAGATCTATGTATGCAGAACGACAAAATCCTTACCTATAGGGAACAGGGGCTTGACAAACTCCAACAACAAATAAATATCTATAGTTGGTTGGATAGTAGTGAGGCTTTATTCGCCTTGTCCCGGTCGTTCTTTTTGGCATAACCATAGAAAGAAAAAGAACTATTTGTGGCTATAGGAGGAGGAGTTTCAGACTATTACAGCCCCTATATATATGTAATTTGTTCGACCAAGAGAATTTTAATGGTATCCGGAAACCACTGATCCCTCTGTCCTCTTACTCCTGTGCAAGGTAATGAGTTTGCATCGCATGGCTGAGGTAACGGAAAAGTAACAGTGATAATAACCAGTGGGCGCCTCTTACCGATGTGTTGCAACTACTTCGTAACTGGGGAGGCCTGCTAAAGTGCTTACGAATGTTTGCATCTTTATTTTAGGTAAACCTTCTTTTATCCAGTTTAAGTCAAGTTGTTAAACAAGATAAAATACCATTTATGTCTTTATGTATGGGATTATACGTTTCACTTTGCCATTGTAACTTGTAATACCCTGGCTGGATATAGATTGGGGAATTGAGAGATTGGAGCATGGATAAAAATAATTCCTGCACGAACCAGTAACCCTCCCACTCCTGAATTTCCCGCTTTTCCATACCTCATTATACCCAATTTACTATCTGGATAGGCTATCTTTGCTTCCTGAATTTACCATCTGGATAGTGCCCTCGTACTCTCTATCATCCGGAGACGCTACCTTTTATTTATTAATTTCCCATAACGAAAAAGAAATTACTCATATGGGTGGGGTACTTGAAGTCCGCATGGGAAATTGGTCGAGCTTGCTTTTGGAATTGGACTGCTTAGTTTAAGTTCTCGCACCGTTACTGCATTCTTTACTTTTAAGAAGCATCAATTTAACCAACATTTCCAGGATCATTTCAATCAGCTGAATCAGAAGCAGCTCTATAAGCAGTTTCACCAACTTGATTCCTGGGATCATTAAAATAATAAACACCAATTGAAAACCAGCCTCATCATTGAACCACAGTGAATACAGAGATCTATGATTGAATAAAGCAATATTTGTATATAGATTATTTAATCTATCTCTAATTAAATATAGCAATAATAAGAGATAATATGAACGCAATGTAGCTCAGTAGTTTTACTAACGCCGGTGACCTATTCGCCGTAGGAATAATATTGGAGCGGCGTGTTGAAACTAACTGATTAACTTCGCGTTTTTCCCGTTGACTTTAGTTGTATCCGTGGTTCACTTCTTTATATATGTAATTATGCGAGCACTTTTTACTTAACTTACTCACTTATTTCCTTTGGGGGCTGTTCATATATATATATGTAATTATGCAAGCAGCAAGGATACTTTCTCTAAGTAGTTTTATATAAACACAGTAATAAAAACGGAAAAATATGAGGCGAAACGTATTGATACAGGAGTAAGTTTCAGAAAGATGAAAGAGAATATTTAGTAAAGTTCGCTGCCTGAACAAAAAAGCGGGAAGGGCCCCCCTGCCACCCCTTCTCCTCTTAGAAAAAGACAATTTCAGGTGCGTAGCGCTTGTCCTTCCGAGGGCAAGGAATGATATTTTCCTTCAAAGTGCCCCCTTCTAAGAGCCTACGCATTAACACTTTGATTTTTTTTAATCCTATTCATAAGTCTGGAATTCTTATGTATTGAAGCTGGACGGGTAGGGAACTTATATCTTTCGGGTATGTAGGAACGATGGGGTCCTTATCTTTCGCCTGTTGGAAACTTGGAATGATGGAGGGGATATGCTCATATGTAAAAAATGGCTGTACCGTCTTCTGGTTAGAAAAAATAATCAATCTCGTTCGTTAGATCGACGGGTGAAGGATGGTATTGCATATCGCATAGTCTGAGTCTGGCACATATTTGTTTGTAGCACTTCTTCGTTCACTGCACCTCATCATAGCACCTCTGTGCAGCACATATTATTATGTAACTGGGTAGCACCTAATTGTTAACTGCGCAGAGCCCCTCTTTCCGGCTCTAGTCCCTCCCAGCATAATGTATCTATCCAGCCCCTTCCTGAGGCTTAGTTCTAGGCTTCTGTTGAAAGGCTCATGTAGCCTCTGTGTGTTCGTGGCTCTTTTGGAAACACTAAATTAGCTCCTCCTAAAATAAAGATAAACTGCTGGAATGAGGCGTTCCAAATTAGACCCATCTGCAAAGATAGGTGTTACAACTGATTAATATCCCGGGGGAGCAAGTTACAACTTAACATCTGACAATAGCACGTACCCTTAATTACCCAGCTTACTCCCCATATGATCCAATTCATATCTCCCCATTAGATCTATCTGGGTTCTACCCCGATAGCTATAGAGTTAACTACCCTGGTTCATAGAAATGATGACTATCAATAGCTTTGGCTCAATCGATTGCATTCTGACTGGCTGAATCAATTGCTCAATGAATGGATGGATCAATCGCTGGCTGAATCAATCACGTTCAGTCTGGTGGCATGAAGAATCTCATCTGGCTGGGCTTACTCAATCGCTTCATCAATAGCTGGTGTTGCTGGATCAATGAATATTGTATACAAACAAATCTTATAGAGATAATAAATTATATATGTAATTATGCTTGCCTTATGACTTGACACGAAGAAGTATTTCATGAACATAAAGTGTAAGTCACAACACGTCCCTTCCCCAATGCGGATAAGAGCTAAACGCACCTTGGCTGATACATCCTTTTCCAGCGTCAAAGCTACTGGATAACCGAAGGCATTTCCCTATATGGCTGCTCTCGGAGAATCTGCTTACTTACTGGCTTTCAATACGTTACGCCTTTACTGACTTACTGAAGCTTTTCTATCTTTTAAGGCATGTTAACCCAATGAGTGAAGCGCCTTACTATCCATTGCCTCATGACTTGCTCTTTCCTTACTCTTACTTACTCTTTTATTCCATTTGTTGAATAAAATATCCCCTGTTTTCGGCGATATCGATCTAAGTCAGCTTCCCGGGAAAGGGAAAAAGTATATTCTAGCCAGGCCAGATAATAATGAGAAGCTTCCCTATGGATCTAACTCTTCCCAGCTTTATTCTCTATCTAGCTTGAATCAACAAGAGCGATCGATCGCGTCTGCAATGATGTTTCTCCTAGCTCTGTATCTATGAATCTACACTAACGCTTGGCTTTAATGCTTGCCTACTTGCTGATATAAATAAAAAAAGGAACTCCAGCTGCCTTCCTTCTCGCTTGCTTCCCCTACTTGCTTGTCCAAGCCATAATTAAACATCTATATCCCTTTACCTTCCTGAAGGTATATCCCCCTTCTAATCAGAGGTCTCCCCTTGCTTGGTAACTGATCCTGTTTTGGTTTTGGAGATCCAGAGATTTAGCAACGCATCCAATCTGTGCTGGAGCCGTATTCACTAACTAATTGGTATTGGATGTATCGTTAGGTTGTCAAATCTGCTGCACGGTTGCAGAGAATAGAATAGATCCCTTACCCTTAGTCAGTCGGCTCAGACTGAGCTCATGTAGTGATGTGGAATGTCCTTTCCCAATATTTTCCTTGGGATCACCGTAGTGCGTATCTGACATACATGTTTCTTTGTAGTGCCAAGTGTTAATTTTTGATTGGTCCGAGTTGTCGTGAGGCAGTCCCTTTCTTGACCGGGAAAGTCCTCGAGTCTCCCCGACCTCTTTTGATGACCTTTGTTTATTTACTTTAGAGCGCTATACCTCCGGGTGCCCCCGGATGTCAGAGCAATAACATAGCCAATATGTAAGGCTAATGTGTGCATGGGCTTTACTCTATAGCAGCAGCATAGTTTACATAGGCCGCCTTCATAGAGAGCAGCATAGTTTCTAGGAGCAGAGTCCCAGGGGAAAGAGGTGCAAGAGTTTGGTTTTTATCATATGACCTAGGCGGAACTTACCTTACCCGGCCTTACCCGGAGAGCTTAGGAGAACCTATTTATCTTCCTCTTATCTTTTTCACAGGAAGGAGGAGACAACAACACTACTTGGGGCTTTCACACAAGGAACCTTTATCACTAATTAATTGGAAACTTACACTAACAAGAGACTCTACTTTGATTGATGACCTTTGTTTCTAGCGTTTTAACCCATCTTATATGAGATTCTAACAAAATGAATATTGGTTATGAAATGAAATATTGGTTATGAAATTGATTGGATTAGAATGAAATGAAATCGAAGGTAGTTTAATTGGTTGACCCACCTCCAGAAGCTGGCATCAACACAACCAGAAGGCGGCGGTGAAGACAGTGCCTCACTAATTGCAACTAACTTGGGTTGATTGATTTCATTTCGCGTTGGACTCAATCCTGTTGAAAGAAAGAAGCTTATCTTTTTATTTACACTAACGGGACTTTAGCTAGGGCTTTTTTACTCGGAGGCTGCGGATGTAGAGATTTATTAGAGCATGGATTTATCACATCGGATGGCAAGGACGTCGTCTCGATGCGCCCACTCCACGAACACAACAACGCGAGACAAGAAGAACCCAGCCAGAGAGGAGGGAGAACCACGCCAGAAAGCAAACAAGGGAGAGCAACAAGCAGCAAGCAGAAGCAGCGAGTAGTTGGCTCAATGGGGATTGCACTACAGCTCGCTCATTAGAACTAGTTGAAAGAGTTAGTTAATGGAATATATTTGGAAGATTTATTATCAATCTCATTTTTCTTTTGGAACTACACGGACACAACCTGTTCTTCACTAGAGCGGGACACATCATCCAACTCAACTTCATTTGTTGAACCTTTTCAAGCATGGAGAAGTTGTTTGGTTGGTGCACCTCTGTTTGACAATAGCACTCGCACTCACTAAGGTAAAATAAGGTAAAGCCCTACTGCCGGACCCTAATGAGTCTACGCTTTTTGGTTAAGAAAACAACTTGGCATAGATTACAAATTCTTAGGCAAGGACGTCTCGATGCGAGTTTAGACCTGGCATAGCATTGGTTGTTCGCTCTGTTTTCATCTCTTATTCTGGGAGCTTCTAGAGGAGCCTCCAGAGTCCCAGGTGTCAAATAGGCAGCACCCCGTAGCAAGTCGAATTTCATATTTCATACATATTACAATATCTAAAATAGCATAGTTTCTGTATAGGAGCAGAGTCCCAGGTCAAGGCAGCACCCCATAGTAAGTAAAAATAGGCCTTCACCACAGGTTTAGCTACTACTAGTTGAACTACAAGTTGCACTAATTAGAAGTTTTCTCATTTCTTTTGGAACTATACGGACACATATTTGCTTTTTTGGAATGGAGACTATATTTATTCTTATTTGCTTTTTTGGATGGAATTGACATAGAAACCACCTGGCATTTCCACTGGACATGGATGGATGGAATTGATGGAATAGTGGATCACCACCTACCTACCTGGGTCTCCTACCAGCATCGAGCCTGGATATAGTAGTGGGAAAGACGGCATCGGCAGAAGTGCCTATTTATTTCAGGTAAGAGTCTCTCTCATTTCTGGATTGAACGGGGTATGGAAAAGTTCAACGTCTATAATATGTGATCTCGTATATCGAGGTATTTCTTTCTTTTTACAATGAAAAGTTACACGTATCTATGCGAGTATCATATGTTAAAACCTAAAACATAGAAGAGGTAATTAATAAGGTTGAATGTCATCAATAAAAAGGTTTAAGGTTTGTGAAGGCTTTCTTTGCTGTTGAGAGGAGGTCCCAGGCAGGCTAAGAAAGATGAAAGAGAGATACTTCTGGAGGCTCCTCCTTCCTCCCTCTGTAAGGGGCGTGTGAAACCAAAAGCAGGTGCTAAGGCTAAGTAAGTAAGCATCGTATCGATATTCCAAAATCTCCAAGAATACATTGGCACCTTACATTGAAGTGCATCAACACTTTTGGAACTTGGAGCAACACCTGGCATTGACAAAGGACACGTAGTAGTACCGGCTAGTTGTTCAGAAACACCTGCTGGCATAGAGAAACGATCTGCAAGGGTATAGTTTATGAACAAGAATCTCCATTTTCTTGCCCTGATGAAGACCCCACCTTGAGACGCTTGACTAGCCACCCTTTCTAATACAGACCCATGAAACTAAATCTTTCAAACCGACGGAGACCTATTCGCCTTTACTGGTTAACACTTTTTATGATGTACCCACACACACACCTTACTGTTAACAAACAACAGATATAAGCCACTCACTCACTCAAACATATTTTATCGGGCATGTAACAAGTCATGAGGGCAAGCGGTAGCAATAAGGGGGCTCTTCTTATTTAACCAGGCTCTTTAAACCGGGCTCTTCTTTCTCACCAGGGCTCTTCATTCCACAGGGGCTCCTCATTTTGGTTTGAACCGGGGGGCTTCTCTTTCAACAGGGCTCTTCGACAGGGAGGGCTCCTTCCTCAATCAAACAGGCTTTTTCTTTAACCGAGGCTTTGTCTTTCAACAGGTTCCTCATTCAAAAGGAAGGGGACTTATTTTAGTCTCTTTCACTCTATGGCCTGGGCACCTTTTCTGGAACTTGGAGAGCTTCTTTCTGATGGAGACCGGCCTCTTTCTTCTTCTTCTTTTAACAGAATAGAGAAATGCTCTTAAGGCTAGTTACCTTATCGCACTCTCTCTATGGACAAATCTTTCTTTGCAAAGGAGACAACAAGAAGCTTCTTCGCTAGAGCTATTAGAGGTAGTTGTTATAATTTATTTATTTTTCAATGGCACATTATTCAAACCCATGGAGAGCTTCTGATGCACTTTCTTCAACAGCCGCCCATGGAGAGCTAGCTATGGAGACCGGCCTCTTCTTCTCTTTTTCACAGGAGACAACACTACTGCACTCCAAGGAGAACTAAAACTTTCAAAAAAGCAACCACGCTAATTTCTCGAGACAAACAACCGGCTTCTTCGTGGCTAGTTAGTACCGGAAGTCTAGACCTTCAGCTTGAACTCTAAGGAACTCTTCCATAGATGAAAAATTCTTCTTAGTAGGCAAGGACGTCTCGATGCAAAAAGTGAAACGTAGAGATGCAATATCGTATATCTATGTATTGATTAGAGTCAGTACCACTAGCTCTACTACAAGCCTTAGTTTCAATAGTAACTGTACTACTTGCACTTTAGACTAGTAGCTTCAGAGTGAGTTCCATGGAGAGTAGTAAGGCCTTAGTGCTAAGGATCACCTATAATGCCCTATCTCTTCCCCATTGTAATTAGCAGCGGAGTAGAAGTAGTATAGCCTAGGGGAAGGGAAGTGTGGATTAGAGCTCATGTATTATTCCCACTGGATATTATTCCAGGAATATAATATTTATTATCGGGGAACTATAGCGGTCATTACCTAACCAGGAGGCAAGCGTTAGCGATCAGGGGTAAGTTCAATTAAGGTGGTGTTGAATCCATAACTCCAGGGACTCATGCTGGAGGTTACCGAGCCACAGGAAACATCATGCTGGACCACAATAGAGAGGCCTGGAACTTGAATAGGCCTGGACAATCCGGAGGAGGTCTTGACGACGATATAGGCCTGGACACTGGAGGTCTGGAACCTTAGGTCTTGTTCTTTAGGCCTGCAACTTTAGGTCTGAACATATGACTTACTATTGGCATAGATTTATGTAAACCACTGGGACTGGAATGACCTTATGTCAATGCTCGGCTTATCCCACCAACAAACATGGTGGATTCCATGTATTTTAATTAGATTTCCCTTGTTGTTGATTCTCCCATTGATCACTACTGTAGGTAGAGTAGTAAACAGGTAGAGTGGGTCACCCCATTGGATAGATTAGTCCCATTGGCTTATTCCCATCCCCTACCAGGCAGGAGAACTTGGCACAAACACGTCCTTTCTGGCTGGGCAGCACGGCGGGCGGATCGAGAACTGCTGGTCACGTATCCATCCTGTTCACATCACTAGATTTATTATTCCCCCCACTTTATTATTCCCAGGAATAAATATTTATCTATAGTAGGTAGTCCCTGCCAGGAGTCCTTGCCGGTATAAGTGTCTTTCGCAGGGAAATAATAGGATACTACACCTACCTCTATATCTAGGGATTCTCTTATTTACGAGGTATTGATGTAGAGATCTAGAGTTTATAGTATAGAGATGTATATATTGGCAATGACACTCACTATTATGGCACTGACTGGCAATGACTAGCTTTCCACGAGTATAGCTTCAAGCGAGTACTCCCAGCTATTACTCCCGGCAACTAGTGGCTATCAACTATGATCGGAAGTTGTCATTTAGAGCTCCCATGTATTATTCCCACTATATCCGTCCCTGTATTAATGGCCTACTACTATTGATTCCATATAAGATAATAAAGAGAGTCATAATAAGTTCATATCCATGCCACTATTCATGGCCCACTAGGACTTCATCTCAAAGAATCATAATGGATCTCTGTAGTTCGAAACATCAGGTTCAGAAGGCAAGGGGTAAAGGGTGTCGCTAATTATTCCTAACCCCGCGATAGCGTTCCAAAGGCAGGCAAGGCTCAGTCGAAACACCTGCTCCGCTCCCCGCTACCTCTTGTTCGCTCTCTCTTTCGGACCCAAGGCAATCGAACCATATAAAGAAGTCGTATTCATTCGGCCTCACTAGCACAATTCATAAAAGTTCTTATAGATGCGAAAAGTGAAACGTAGAGATGCGAGTTTGGTCAAGCCTCAATCAACGACATCCTGCCCCTAATGAATCCATCCCACCTGTCATAGGGAGTAGTCCCAAGCAAACTTCTGGGGCCCAACCTGATTTCTGGTCTCACCCCAACACAGCAGACCTCTTGAGACAATGACTCTGATTGACTCTTATTGGCTAATCCCCCATATGATGAAAATTGGTTGTTGTCAGGGAGCCTGCCCCCCTTAAAGGAAAGAAAGGAAAGGAGGACCCTATTTCGCTATATAGTGAGTTCCCATGGAGAATAAGGCCTTAATGGGTGCTATGGATTCAACTGGTCCTCCTATCCTGCATGTTTACATACTGCAACTGGTAAAGCACACACATACATCCATGCAGGAATAAGAAGGAAGAGTGTAAGCTTGGTCCCAAGGAGGTATATTAGGCGGTCCAAAGTAGTAAGAGAGTAATATTTTACAAAGGAGGTATGAATATGGCAAGGATCATTCATAGGATAAGGTCAGGCAGGAAGGGAGGATCGTTCAGAAGCCGAGGGTAGGAAAAGGGTAGGAGTACAACTGCAAAGTAAAAGATTGCATTATATACGTTCATATCCACAAACGCAATAAGCAAGGCACAACCCACCCACCTCACACTAGTTCACATTCTGATATAAGTGTCTTTCGTGCAGGGAAATGGGTAGGATAATAACCTACTAACTCTATGGGTATGTTGGCTTGTTGAAAGGGGAATTCTTTAAGAAACTAGGAATGGGTGTATAAGAAGTAAGGGGAATTGGTGCACTTCACACTGAAGAGTCGTCTCTCTATTTACTACATATGTATATCGTACCTTAGTCTCTAGCTTCAGTCCCCATTTGCTACGGTACTAGCTCTATAGTATTAGTCCCTCTTGGGGTCTTAGTCCCATGCCTTAGGTAACTTGCCAAGGAAGAGGGAGAATCTAATAAATTAAGTATATATATATCTTTTTCTCTTTCTTATTTTGATCATTTCAATATTTTTATGACTCCCATTGTATTAGCAGAAGTAGCCTAGGGGAATAGAGCTAGTGTTAGAGCCGTGGAATACATATAGTTTTCCGCCTTTTCCTAACTGTTGGGGTATGAAAGAAAGGGGTGCTTGCCATCGCCGAGGAGTAAAGGATGAGTTTGTCTTACTGAACAATGGCCTCATCGCCCCTTTTTACTATAAAAAAAGATGAGTCGTTGTTACAAATACATGCAGCGGATGCCCAGTGAGATACGTGCCCAAGCCCAAGAGCCTTTGAAGAAGGCCGAGAGGCACTGAACTGCAATGGTTTTGTAGAGGACCGGAGGCGCTCATCCGAGGTACGAGGGTTAGGGGAAAATATCTGTTTCTGGGAAGCGAACTGCGATGGTTCTACTGAAGGGCGAGGAGCCCTAGTGCCGGAATAAGCTTAACTTCGAGTTGTTGGAGCTTCACACCTAGAAGTCTTACCTCACTTATTTTAACCTTTATCACTTTCAAAATACTGAAAATGTAGGTTATTTTATTTGTTATATTGAAAAGGTCTGGGTCGTAACAAAACTAATTATCCCCTACGCGCGCGAGACAAAGAGACGAACGTCTAGAACAAGTGATTGGCTGCTTAACGCCTATAACGAGTGCTCTACAAGGCTGCTTATGGCCCGAGTGGTTGGTAACCAACCGTAGGGGTGTTCTGCCCTAGATCGTTCTCTCTTGTAAGCCTTTCCCTTCAAACTTGACACGCCTTCACGAGTGCAACGCTACAAGGCCGTTTTAGACCCGAGTGGTTGTACCCACCCGTCCCGAGTGGACCTTTGTAAACAACCCGTTAGCTCATTTCTGCTCCAGCGTGTGATAAAGGAGTAAGGAAACTAAGGTAGGCTCTCAAATCGAGGAATCCTGCCACACACGGTCATACTTCACGCTACGATACCACCCAGCTACCACCCATGAAGCACAACTACTATAGGACCGTATTAAAGGGACCGAATAAAGAGACCTGTATACAACGGAAGGATCGAAGGAAGGGCACAATTGCTTAACACCACATCTACCCAGAAACTGGACCAGCTAAAAACCAATTATTACTGGGCCAACTTACGATAAATGAATTTGGCTTTTTTAGCAAATTAATGGGAGGTTAATCGCGAATTCCGCTAACAACCAACCATAGAGTTTAACGATATCGAGCTTTCTGCGGAGGGCTCACATGCGCAAATATAATGACAAGATTTGAATAAACATACTCTGCAGATTCGGAACTCAGGAATCACTCCCTTTAGCTGTACCCCTATTCCCTTATCCGAATCGAAATAATTAAAATCCAAATAATAGAAGGAATAATATAAATCCGATATACAATAATATATATATATATATAGTAGAAGGAGTAGACGGATCTCAACTAGTAGAGGGAAAAGCCATAAAGTAGTAGTAGATATCAGCCTATATAGGCCAGAGAAGCCGCCAGACCAGCCAGACCAAGCCAGCAAGACTAGCGAAGCGAGCCATTCATTCCCCAATAACCCCATCCACTCACAGAAGCCAGCCTTCCTACCACCCATTCATTCAATCTCTGAAGTTAAAGCAGTAGTTCCAAGGGCAGTTCCGAGGATCCCACCACGCCAAGCAAGGCCACCCATCAACCCAAGATCGTGATCGTCTGGTTTTAGTGAGTGAATCAATAAAAAAAGGCACTCAATGCAAGAGGGTAGCAGCTGGCTGTCAAACAGAAAGTAATGCAAGTAGGCAAGCAAGGTAAATAGTCAAGTTTTAAAAAAAGTGCATAAGTCAAGCCCGTCCAATCAATCACTAAGTTAAGTGAGCAAGTATGTTTCAAAGTGCCGACCCAAGCGCGCACATCCAATCTTGGCTTGGCGGGGTGGTTCCGTTTGATCCGAAAAACCTTTGCCACACGGGGTGAAACTCGTTAAGTCTTTAGTGGGTGGGGCCTTCCTCGGGAGAAACGTATTTTATATATATATATATATATATTTTTTTTATCATCTGAGTTAAAGAAGTCGCCTTTTGCTTTAGCCAAATATATTATTTAAGGCATTTCAGGTGATTCCATCCTTCATCCAAGATAAGGGTTCTGGCTGGCTGACTGCAGATAATCGGGCAGTCTCAAACGATCTAAGAGTTAGCTGAGCTGTAAAACTTCCTTTCATCCAGTAGGCAGGCTTTTCCGGGTCTTCCCTAAAAGGCAATAAGACACAGAGTGGTTAAGTTTATTCTATAAACACTGAACGAAGCTGGGGTTGTGCAAAGAGAGAGAGGAGAGGGATAACCATGCAAACAAGCAAGAGCCGGCGATTATACCAGCCCAGCTCATTATCCTATCAATCCTAGCTTAGTAACCTCCCCATAGCAATTGGTGTGACCATTATGGAATACCATTCTTATTTAAATAAAACGTTACTTAATTAGTTCAAGTTGATCAAAACTATAGTTTCCAGCGTGCTCAAATGTTAATATAAAGGGTTTATATCTAAATGGCCTAGTGCTTTAACTGCTCTGCCTCACCTTCCTTCTCTTCTTCCTGCTTTTTTAACCTTCCGATTGAGACCTATCCTTCCATCCTTCCGACGAATACCTCATCTGTCCCGACTTTATCTCCCGAAGACCCATCCAGCTCCACCCCCGTTGATATCCCACCAATCCAGCCGTACCAGCTAGCCTACCTGAAAGCAATACTAGGAATCAATCGTAGCTTTACATCCCCCTAGCAGTATGAAACTATTCGACCATTATTAATTTATTCAAGAAAAAGTAAGTTCAACCATAAGGTTGGAGCAGATATATAATAGTATAAGGTTTCAGAATATCCACACTATATGAATAGTGTGCGGGCTCCTAACGTCGCCCCGTTTCCAGATCTAAAAATGCCATATAATTTATTTATCCCGGATCCATCCACCTAAACTTAGAATTGCTTGCGCTCCCGGTCTAACTCCCCCTACGCTTTCTGTACTGCCTAAGCCTCTCAATGCCGCCTCCCTTACTTATTAGCGAGTACAAATTTGACATGCTTCAATTAATTTAGTTACCTACTAACAAAAGGGAGTTAATTACCCGGATAGATCCATGTCTTCAACGGGGTATGGAACTGGCTGGATCTGCAATTACGTCAGAGCATTTGGAAACCTGCCTCTTATGCTGCTATCTTTGCTGCTGGATCCGCTACTGCTGGCACTCGAACAGGATCCAATACTGAAAGATAAATTCATGGGGCTGGAACTTGGCAAGATGCTGCTCAGTCGTCTACCTTTTACTCTTTATAACTCAAATTGGCATAAGCAGGGCCCGCCCGGGTCATAGAGTTTTAGGTATAGGTGGTTCTACTCTTTATGTGCTTAACCTAGCTGCCCTGCTACGCGGCCTCGTTATCCTGGCTGGCACCTGCCTGATTGGATGGATGGAAGAAACTAAAATGCCAAAAATCCGCTAAATAAAATAAAGACAATGAGGGTTGGTATGGTGAGGTAGGCTCTTTATCTACTAGCTCAGAGGTGGTTGAGCAAGTTCTCTAGTCTATTTTCGTTCTCCAGGTGATTTTAATTAATGCGCAAGTCTCTCAAATTATCTCTGTATAAAAGATCATTTGTAATGCAAGTTCCAAAAATACCATTAAGAGCTCTTCCGGTTCAGCCAGCCGTCTAAGTTCCCCTAAATCCCAAGTAAATATAACGAAGCAAGCTCTTATCAAGGAACGAGGGTACCTGAAGTCAGCAACGGGATGCAGGAGTGGGGAGGAGGAACGATAGGCCAATAAGGGCTGGGGCACAGAGATGCACTAGAGCAGAAAGATAAGGCAGATAGAGGATAGATGGAAAAGACGAATACAAGGATAGATAAGGAAAAAAAGGAATGGGGAATGATAATTGGAGTGGGGAATGTAGATAGGGAGGGATAGGGAATGAGGGAAACCAGGAGGGCAGGGGGGGCAGACTGACATGTGGATGGAAGGGAGGGAAAGGAAATATTATCAATCTGCTGTTCCCAAATAAACTCTGGTCTTAACACGGGTCTCTAGTCAATTTTTATATATTACCTAGTTATAAAATGCCCGAAGTTCCCTACTGACCAAGGAAGGTTATCAAATAAAACTGTTCTCATCACACCCAGCTTTAGGCCCCATCGTTCCCAGATATCGTATCGATAAATTGAACATATAACGGCCCCATGTTCTCTAACCTACACCCTACACAGGATAGCCCCACCACGTATAAAACCTACCCGCCATAGCCGAATGAGCATAGCAGCTGACAAGCATAGCATATAGCAGAGCCAAGCATTGCGAAGCGTATAGAGCAGAACATATAGAGCATATAATGGACAGATTAGCGTAGAAAATACAATATAAGTACAGGTTTGCTACGTATGATGGTTTAAATGAATAATATAATATATAAGGAAAGGAACTAAACCTATACCCTTAGGTGCCCTTAGGACCGTAACTGAAACTCCTCTGTTGGGTCGTCTAGCTAGAGAGAAATCTCCTTACGGGGCGTATGATGGAACTATTATACCCTGGGTGTACCACTGCCCCCTTACGGGGAACCTTGGTGCAATAATTTTATATATAAGGCATGAGAATAAATTTATTGAGGGATATATCCAAATATGAAAGGTGCAAAGCGCTTGCTCAAAATTAGACAGACGAAGAAGCGGCCTCAGCCCAATAAATCCGTTACCTATGGGATCGAACTTTTTTAGATTCTTTTTATTGGTTCAAGAACTTGCCGGCCATATGAGTTTATAGCTACGTATGCGCTTGGACTAGCATAACTTGCATATATACTTGGATCATCTTCATATACAATGTTGCCATCTCTAGCTAACTCTTGGCTCCACTGCAGGTTTCAAACGCCATCTCTACGTTTTCACTTGACTCTCGCATATATATACTTGTTGGCTCCTAGATTGGCTTATAGCATATAGGCATAAGCTTCTTATGGTGCTCCGGTGCATCGAGACATTTAAAACAGGTTGGACTTGCATGGCTCCAGTCCTGGCAATGCTATTATGGGCTAGTTGAAACAGGGCTTCCAGTAAAGTACCCTCTGACAATGTGACACTTGCTGCGATGATACTTAAAGGTTTAAGATTGTGAATGGCTAAGGTTTAAGATTGTGAATGGGTGCAGCGAACGACTTAAGTGAACGGCTTGGATTCTGTTAGTGGCGTATGTTACTTTATTGAACTCTCGGGTTCATAAGTTCTCGATGCATAATAACTATCCCTATTATAGTCTTTCCAAAGTAAATAAGGTCTTCCTTTGGAAAAGGTTATTTACTTTTTATGGGGAAAGCTGGCAATAGGCTAGGCCATGGATGGGGCCAAAGAAGCTATTAAATCTTATACTGAGATGACAAGTCTTTCTCTCTGTTGCGGGTGAAGAGATTGGGCCCGGTGTTGAGGGAGGAGCTCCTCAAAATAGGGGAGCAGCACTTGCTTATCTCTCGAGATAAAAAAACCTTTAGATTGCATCATAGAGTTGCTTCGTAAGAGAAAAAGTAAGATTCATTGGTATGAGCTTTCATTTTTGGCGATATTACATGTTGATATGAGCTTCCATTTATTGGCATTCCATGATCGGCATTCAAAGGAGAGGATGACTTAAATAGATTTTCTATTTTTATTATTGAAAGGCAGAGCGAGCAGCAGTACTTTTTTTCGAAGGTCGTAAGGAGGTTGTGGTATATTGGTAACATTCTTTCGTGCTGCTACTGACTGGTAAGAATAATTAGACTGGTAATAAGCTATGAACTAGTCAATTCACTAGCAAATTGACCAGGGACGAGCCGAGCGAGCGCTCTCTTTTCACTAGTTCATTTACCACCTAGTGGATAGGTCTGATAGGTCTTGCATAGGCCACCTTTTCACAAGTGAAAATACCAGTAGTCTTAAGGTGTATAATTGAGAACCTTAAGGTCCGATAGGCCTTGCCCTTCATAGGCCATCCTTTCACTATCAAATTGACATCCTGAGCTCATCCTTTAAATATAGTTTTTGCGCCGCGGTTCGCTTAGCAGAAACCCTATTTTCCCCGATATATAACCTTCGCAGTTCGTGGCTCTTGCCACCTTTTAAGATCATGGTTCCTATAGCGATAAAGTTAAGCATGGTAATTATTAAGTCAAGGTCGATGAGGTCTCGATCGCTTTGCCCCCGTTGGCTTTCTTAGTAGTTGCTTTGCTACCTTCGCTTTGCTTGGGATCTAATGATTCCATGGCCCAGGAAGAATCTGTTCCTTCCTAGCGGCTACCTCTCTAAGATAGGCATTTACTGAAGCCTTACTCAAAATTGGAGTGCATTGACTCCTCCTGGCATAGACAACTAGTGGATATTTGATACCCAATGAAACTGAGACTGTCTATGGATACCCTCCAGGCTATGCTCTCTTTGTGAATGGACCGGGCGACGAGACCACCACCTTATCTTTACTGACAATGATACTGTCTATGGCGACCTCGTTACACAACCACCACCTTCTTATAAAGGCTACCACTCACCACTGTATATTGGCTGATATGACAACTGTTAATGCACCCTATCTTGGCGATGATATCCTATTGGCATCCGGTGAATGTTATTACTGTGGCAACCTTTATTTCTCCTGTTCCAATGGGTAATTAAATTTTATCAGGTTGGGAAGGGGCGGATATTTCAATAAATAGGCACCTCCTGTGACTGATGGAGTATTGGCAGACCTGCGTAGACCCGTGGGAATGGGCTATTGGTTAACAGACAAACAAGAATACATAGGTTTAAAAGAAGGAAGGCATAAAATGAACATGAAAGCAATTCCAAGATCCACATCGGTTTGCAAACTGACCGGAGAAGCCCTCGCCCTTCTTTGGTCGGGCTTTAGGTTCGTACCTTACCCCTCCCTCGACAGCATCAACTACTATTGTATTGACAGCAGGAGTAACAGCATTGATTCCTGGCATCAAGTGATTGAAACCTTTAATGAGTAGCGGACAAGCAACTCCGTTCGTTTCTTTTTATAAAGTTGGGGGTTTATTCAAATGGGTATCCCACCGTAAGTGTTTATTAGGCCGAGATAGCAGCCCAAAGGCCCTGCTCTAAATTGAGTGCATCGGCTAAGCCACCTGGATCAACTAGCGGGTTGAGTCCCGGCATCTCCTCCTGAAAGACTAATTTACACGAACTAATTGTTTGTCACAGACTGCTTCATGCACCAACTAGAGCTTCCCTGACTAGAGCTTCTTCATTATTTAACAGATAAGAGCCTTCCTTAAGGCACTTACAGGAGCTTCATTCATGGACCGGCGTACCAGCCTAGAGACGCAAGTATCACGTATATATACGCGATATAATATGTATATCGTGGCTCAATGTTTTATGGTAGGGGAATAGATAACAGGTATGCACGTAGTACAACTCCTTCCTTGTCACGTCAAGCAGTTAACAGAATCACATCTTCCTGGCCACATGGTATCAAGAACAGGTAACGTTGAACAACTGGGTGAGCTTGGTGGGGCTATTGGGAATGACCTTTACTGATAGCCTCTATAGACAAGCCTTAGCTTTAGTCCATAGACCCCAAAAGGAGAGATAAATATTGTAATTGTGGGCGACGAAGGAGCCACTCGACAAAAGGGAGAGGTGTTTTTAAATAGCTTTTGTCTCTACATAAAATGGGTGGGGCATCAACAAAGAGGGGAATAATCCAAATACGATATCCACATATCTACGTTCCATGCATACCAGTAGACCAAACCTCAGGGGATAATAAGGGGGACCTATAGCTTTTCCAGTTCCCACATGCCCAGTAAGGTAAGGTAATGGATCTGCCAGGTGAGGTGAGTTAGGCCAATATTGAGTCATTAGAACAGAGCCGGTTGTAAATGCTGCTACTCCATGTTCAGTTCAGTATAAATGCCAGGTGGTTTCTATGCACTTAATTCCAAGCCCCATATATACCAGGTATTTGGAACATAGAATTCCAGCAGCAGGGCCCTGGCATTGGAACAGGGAACTTTTCAGGTTATCCTCCATGGTATAGGGGGGCTACCCACTATGACCCACTATGATAAGAAATATCTATAGAGATATAAGTGTCCCATGGCAGCCTTAATAGACTTATAAAGGGTCTCCTTCCTCCTCTCGGCCAGCCAGTGATGGGTAACTTCTCCTGTCGTCTGATGGGAACGTGTAAACATAATAAACCTCTCATTCGGGGGATAATGCTGTAAACCCCGTCCGGCTTAACCACGGGGCTGCGAGTTTTTAAAATCATAAGCATCCATCCATTTCCTCATCTTCATGTGATAGGCAACTCATCTTTAGCCACAAACACACATCGAGGTAACAGGTTCTTTACCAGCCTTTGTGTTCGACCAGCTCTCGGTGATATTTGTTTTTCAAGCCCGCAAAGCGAGAAAGCATAAAAGCCATAAGTATAGACAGTAGCATAGCCAAGGGCAGCTTCAGGCCTAGGCGGTGGTGAATAACCAAAAGCATAGGTAGCTGGAGCAAAGCAAGCATCAGTAGCCGCAGTAGTGGACTCAGTAGAACCAACAGTAGCAGATCCAGAAGCAGATAAAGATCCAGAGCAAGCAGCGGCACTAGTAACATAAGCAAGACCAGGAGAAGTACCAGCAGTAACAAAGTAAGCATAAGTAGATTCGGTTGATCGAGACCCAACAGCATCAGTAGTTGATACAGTTGATCTAGTTTTGACCCATAAGCAAGGACATAAGTTA
>Ga0233336_1000022_pt1 | contig 26079 bp, 14 predicted proteins | sample GEONDECOMP225_FD_183636 | JGI IMG/M metagenome (GOLD analysis project Ga0233336, IMG submission 183636) | Leaf litter microbial communities from Shasta-Trinity National Forest, California, United States - GEON-DECOMP-225 | ecosystem: Environmental > Terrestrial > Plant litter > Unclassified...
AAATAACCGTATAATGAATGACTGAAATAACCGATCGGAAGGTCCCCACCAACCGGGGAGATTTAGTGCCGGCTCCAGTCGTCGTTTCTCGGCGGCGCTCTCTCGCTATTTGAACCAATACATAAAATATCGAAATAGAAATACTTCGTTACCCCATTTGATTGACCTCCCTGCTATCTCAGTTGATCTGGGCTCATTTAATTCCGTGACCATTGATTGCATGCGGGCGGCTCTATCTCTCCCTAGCTTTTTTGGGGGGCCTGCTCTCCATGCTAGGCCTCCTGTCTCTCGGCAATGACCTTCAAGCAATGAAAACTGGTTCTATCAGAAATGAGAACCAGCTATTGGCACTGACCTTCAGGAAATGATAACATGCAATGAGAACCGGATCTCAGCAATGACAACAGGCTATCAACTATGATTCTACTATTGGCGCATACCCTCCGACTATGATCAATCGACTATGATTGGCTTACAATTCTTGGCTCTCCTATCGGCATCCTGTAAATTCCCCTCCCCTATCTGTGGCAACCAACCTACTGGGAATGGACCAGTGAGTAGGGTGTCTCCTCTTTTTTTGGCCTCGGCTAGTTATGTGTTCCTTCCTTTTATTACTTTTGAAGGGTTCCTTCTCTCTTTGTCGGGCGGTTTCTTTTGTAAAGCACGCAAAGAAGCATCAAAGCGATAAACCTAAGAAACCCTTAACTAAAGAAGGCCTATGTACACCGCTGAGCTTAGCGAGATAAGGCCAACTAATTACTTAAATAAGGAGGTTTAATAAAACAACTATATGGCGTCTTTGGGTAAATTAAGAAGCTGCTGGGACTTTAATCAATCTCATCCCTTCCATCTACATCTTTGTATCCATTTCCGGGCAAGGCGCAGAAGCTGAACCTGGATCCCTCGAGGGAGCGTGGCAAATGAACAACCAAACGAGTGGATTCAAGCATCTTCATTCCTCTCCCAAGGCTTCAAAGGAAGCTTAAAAGGGACGGAGGTAGGACCAGACCAGTAAGACCTCTTCGTCTCATCCTTGGTCTTATCAACCATGCCTTTAAGCCTTCACCCCTAGCTACAATAGAAAGGAAGTCCCATTGTTCCGTACTAGCAATAGAAGGACCCGACAACCACCAGAGGATCCCAATCTCTTTCCAATGCACCTCCATCAGAACCAAGTAGCTCATCACCTCCCCCTGTTCGCTCCTTTCTGGCCAGCATCATCAGCAGACTAATTAAGCAGTTCCCAATCCTTCTTTTCAAACCCTGCACCACATAATCTTCCTTCGTCCTTCCGGTGGACCCTGCTCCCACCCACACAAATATAGCCGGGGAGTAGTCACTTAAGTAAGCGCGCCGGTTCGTAAATTTGTTGTACTAGTGGGGATTCATTATCTCAGCAAGCAGCGATATAGATATTGATTCGCAGGTAGGCTTTGAAACTGTGTGTGGTCTTTCGGTGAACGTCCCTAGCCCCCGGTGGTGTTTTCTTTCGTGGCTTTTGTTGAGCGAAGCCTAAGAATCTCTCGGGTGGTGTGATCTGTCTAGCGTAACAGTATAGCCAGCCGGGGTGAATTCGACCAGCTATTTTCTTGTCCCAGCCAGCAGAGTAATCTAATCATCAAGTTCTGAGGCAAGTAACGATAGCAGTAATAATACTATTATTTTATTATATACGTAATTATCCAAGCATAAGCTCAGCGACTTCTAGCATGCTTTTCCCTCCCCCTCTTTCCTTGTCAAAATAATATTGGATCCAAAGCGAACCTACCTCTAAATTCTTCCAGCCAGCAAGCAGCCGGGGAGCCAAGCCAAGCTGAGTAGCCCAGCCCAGGATTCCATGAGCCCAACCGATCAGCCAAGCCTCTTATTCAAGCCCAACCGTGCAGCCGGGGTAGGAACCATTTATGTGTTCCGTAGTAGTAAGTGAGTTCGAGGTAGAGAGAGGTAGAGGTAAAGCTATAGGATCGAGGTTCTATTTTGAGGGACCGGAATCTCTCTGAATGATATGACTTTCCTTCTGGCAATGCTGATACTTACTGGGGCTACCGGGAATGACCCTCACTCACTGACTCACCTCATTCATTCACCCGTCCCGTACATGTTTCCCATCCCGTACCCTTAACTTTCACTTTATTTCCCCGAATCGATATGGACCCATCCCTCCTATTAGTATTGTTATATGTATGCAGGCAGCACCATATATTATTGAAATTACAGAGCTGATCAAAGAGCCAGATTAGAAAGGGTGTAAGAGATTACAGCAGGTCTATATTTGCTGGTCCAATCAATTTACTTATTTATAGAAGACTTACTACAGGTCTTCTTACTTTTTGCTTCTTTTGTGTATTAGATATGTTTTAACGCCCTCATTCCCGGTTTGGCATTCCCAGGAGGTTGCCACAGGGAGGGGCATTGACAGGATGGATGCCGAGAGAACCTCATTCACAGGAGGTTATTCCCAGTCGGGTGACACAGAGAAGGGCCTAATAAGGGGGCTACTCAATAGGGCTACTACAAATACACATAGAAATACACGTATAGGTTACACAATTAAGTTCGTTTACCCAATTAAGGTTACGCAATGCGATTATGAGGTTACACAATGCAATTATGGTGGTAGTATTCAATGGCCAGTACTCAATCCAAGTGTTGCGCCCCAATAAAGAGTTGACGCTGTCGATGCCACGAGTAGATTTATTTTTGTATGTCTTTGAACCGAGAGAAGATGCCTTCTTGTAATTGAATCCATGTTGACTGTTATGCCTTCTGTGAACCGATGCCTTTTGGTATGGAAACCAATAAATAGCCCAGCATTCCCCGCCGCTCATTCCCAGTTTGTTGCCACAGGGATGGGCCTAATCACAAGGGAACCACCACGTATAGCTACAAAGAGTAAATTTGCAAAATAGCACATATAATACACGAGCTAATCAGATGAAGTTACTTGTAGATAGCCGATCATTGGAAGCCAATAGCCCCACCGGTCAGTACCAGTTGTTGACGAGTTTAAGGAACGCCCAGTGCATGTCGAATAAGGAAAGGACAATTTATTGCTTTATGTACTTGCACCCCTGGCAAGTCAGCTATATAACTATTCTCTTGTGTTATAGATAAAATCTATTATAGAGATCTCTAAATTATATAAAAAGTGTATAGCAGTATTATATAATATATAATAAATATTGTAGAATAATGAAATTCTATTAGAGAAAAGGTATTCCACTAAAGTAAGTAAGCAATCGGGGGAGAGTCCCCCCGCAATAGGTAATCTATAGCAATATCGCTGTAGGTCTAGGGTAATGTATCTTATATAGGGCTTGCGTAGAGCTATATAGAAGGGGTATGGAATGAAAGGGTATCAGTGAGAGGAGGGTATGAATGAAGGGTAATGAAAGCAAATAGAAGGAATGGGGTATGCGGGCGGTATAGAATAGGAGAAAGCGGGTATGCTGCGGGCGTGTACTTCAATTGTAAATTATACATCGGAATAAGTAATAATAATAACGTATATAACCAAATTAGCGCAGTTCATGGGGATATTTGGAATCAAATCTGTTATTGTGGTATCTCTAAGTGCACCTGTGTTTCGTCGCAATCGCATTCTGTGTGATCGCGGGTCTGTCTCTATAGCGTTCCTCTGTCTATGGTTTCGGATAATTCATTTGTGTTTTTGGGTGAGTTTCCCGGGTTCATTGCATCTTTTCGTGGTTAAAGGCCCACGTTCCTTCTCTGTTATCCATCAATAAGAATCAATCACTATTGAGCCTCGCAGCCATGTAGCGCCTCAGCAATCGGGTGCGGGACCTTCTTCTTCAGCGATCACATAATGCGGGTATAAAGCAGCGGTAGTCATCCCTAATCGAGTAACATCATTGCACCTTGCTTATTGCACTTCGCTCCCTTATTGCTCATCCCTCCATCATTGAGTAAGATCAACAAATAACATCATCATGGGGGTGCCCTCTTATCCTAAATTGAACCTCGCTTCAAGTGCTTTTCATTATTTCTTCGTTTTCATCTTTGTGCCACTCATAGTCAGTTCTCACTGCTTAGAGGAGAGCCAGTATCAGTGACAGATGGTCATTGCTGTAGTCGAGCATTAACAATTAGATCCACCAAGTCCAACAGATGCCATTTACATGTAAACCAGTCGAGAGAATACATGCTGTTACTTAGCGTTGATTCAGCATTTGAGGAGCATAGACCAATCAATGTTGAGGAGCAGAGTCCCATTGTTGAGTGAGGTTGAGGAGCTGGATGATTTGAATTACCCAAAAAGACAACTGCTTCTCCAGACCAGAGCCAAACAAGTGTTTTATTTGCTTTATTTGAGTGGATTGATGGCCTCTTTCATATAGGCGGTACCACGGACGGTACGGAACGGGGCCGAGAGAGTGAGTGAGGCACAGCTATAAGGCCATTCCCGATAGCCAAAAAGCCAATACTCGATGACAGGCCTCCATCCATGCAGCCGATGCCAGGGCTCTTTGACGATACTCGATCCAGGTTTTGATGCACTCGATTACAAGTGTTGATTCATTCGATGCCGCCGGTACTCAACCCACCACCGGTCAATTCCAGCCAGCGAAGTAAGTAAGTGGCACCGGTTAGTGACTGATTGATTCCCACATATGGCAGAGAGGCACGGTCCAACGGACGGACAAATAACTGTTTGAACGTTGGCAGCCTTACCAATCGAGACAAAACACAAGGTTATGACAGCTACTCAGTGCGGCTACTCAGAAGTGCTACCAAGAGGGGCTAGGTGCTACAAATGATTAGGTGCTCTACAAATTAGGGTTACGGGTGTGTATATGCAGTGAGCAAAGAAGAGGTCTATGAATGAGGTCTACGAACGAATATGTGACACAACAATTATGTAAGTTATACCACCTCAATTCACCCATCGGTTCACCTGATGAAAGAGATATTGAGCCATGCTTACTTCCGATATTTTGTTAAGCTATACCCATCGAGACACGGATCGAGATTGATTTAGTTCCCAAGTTTTCACCATACGCGAGAGATGATGTTACCCGAGTTGACACCATATGATATATTGAGTTCCTCATGTTTACCCCGGGATGGGGCAGGGTGGACGGATGGACACTTTAACACCTAGCTGCTGTGAGCGATCATACCGCCTGCCTAAGATATGCGATCTTTATACCCTATCGTGATAACTGATCGATAGCTTCTATCTTTACCATCACACCAATAATGATTTACAACAGCTTGTTATATATGTTTACAATTAAAGTAGAATACGCAAAATACAGTGCAGTGGCTAAAGAACGGGCAGGTTCACTATGAAATGGAATCCGGGGATGCCCACCTTTTTAGAATAAACTTTAGCCCTGGAGCATTTGATAGAAGGGCCAGGAGCTTTATAAATAAGGCCGAGAGGCGCTGAACTGCGATGGTTATATAGAGGATGATGCGTTAGCACGCTCTTTAAAAGGGAGAGGAAATTAACCGAGGGATGGCTGGGATAAGAGCCAGGGGGCTTGCCTTTTCTCGCTATATGGATTGATGGCGGGCGGGTTTTGGATTATTTAGCCAGCAGGCCATAGGTCTGCTGTGAAGAGGCAGGGCGAGGTTTGAGTAGAGGTTTGGTTCTTTGGTCGGGCTTTAGTATTTGTACATAACCCCCTTTAAAGCCAACATACCCGATATAGAGGTAGGTATAGTGCCCTCCTCCCATTTCCACGAATTATCATAGGGGGTGTTTACTATAATAGAACGCGTGGTTGGCCTGGTTCGAGGCATAATCGCGGGGGGGAATTTCACTAAGCTTTGTGGGCGTATAAAGATGATAGGTCATACACAAACAAGGTTATCCCTTTTATTTCTTCCTGACCTTACTTCCAACGAAGCGCAGAATATTCACTTTCTTTACCCATATGATAATGTATCATCGACCTACTAATAAAAATGCATGCAATATTATTAATGAAAACTAGCGAATCCTGAGTTTCGTGTTCGTGATCGAGCCGAAGATCCCCCATATCTAGTAGCAGATCCATACCCAGATCCAGATCGATACTCAGTAGCCTTATCCGTTTACCCATAAGCAGTTACAAAGCCAGATGTATACCTTCCATATAAATAATGTGTTCTTACTTTATGGTACATTAATAGCCTTTGGTACATAGCCTAGGCCTAGTGTTTCGGCTTTTGAAACATCCTAGCTCGTTCCAGCGGCTTCCCTTCCATATCCAGTTCGAGTGCCAATGCCAGTCGTTTCAGCCAAAGTGGATTCGGGTGATTTTGTTTTATAAGTATATTTACCAGTAACATAAGCAGTTTACCAAGTGAAAGAAGCACTAGTAGCGGGGACGGTTTACTTTGATCCAGTTGCCCGAGCAAAACCAGTTGATGATCTACAGCGAGATCCGAAGCCTGAACGAGAGATACATACCCTGCAAAAGCATAAGGAGAGCTTGAGGCACCTGCGGCAGGAGTACCACTGGGCTTTGCACCTGCTTCCAGCAGCTACGGTACCGGATTGAGTTACAGATCCTTTTCACCTTGTTCTTGAATCAGAATCAGTGGACCCATGGCCAATTGATTTGATTGTTTAACCTGTTGGAGAGAAAGATGGAGAGAAATAAGTGATTAAGCCGAGTGAATTCTCTCCCTACAGGCCCTACATGATGCATGATTTATTGGCCCCTATTCCCCGCGTGATCGATGCCTTACTGCCTCTCTTCATTTTCAATATGTAAAAAACCATTCCATTGATCCATACTTCTTGAGGTGATCCATCCTTAGTAGCACCATTATCCTCCTACTCCCTAAGTACACCACTTGTTTATATAGAATCCATGTCCTCCATGTTAGTTTATGAGGACCGCGCTCGATACCCGCAAGCACACAGTCTCAACGGTCCAGGAGAAGGGCATTATACATGCCGACTGCATGAGAGTCCTGGGAATCTATCGTTTTGATACACGTCCAGCATGAGGCCCCGTGGGAGATCCGCCATAGTTCCACAATAGCCGAGCATTGACAGGTAATTCCCCAATGGTTTACATTGAAATAAAATCCCACCAGGCAAGAGGTTTAGCTTGCCTAGGTGTTGGTTGGATAGCCTACTTCCCCATGAGGATGAAGTTATACCGCTAGATATATACCCAGGAGCATGTAACCTGTCGCCATAGACGAGACCGGGGAGGTTCCACTGCCGCATAGGTGTTTCCACTATCAGGTGAGGTGAGTTAGGCTGATAGTGAGTGAGCCATCTCCCCTTGGCTTAGAGGTTGAGCGTGGATGCTGCTCTAACCTTTGGCGAGAGTAAGGAGGAGGATCGAGGCCATCATACAGCAGGTACTCGCATATATAAGGTACCCATTAAATAAACAACCAGTTTAATCCATCCATTTTTGTTGTTGTGGGGTAGAGGACCACACCAGATTTCGAAACCTTATCATTTTGTTCTAGGGTTCCAGACCAGTAGGGAGAAGTTGCAACACAAGGGTCATTCACTAGATTGTTTATAGGAAAGCCAAAAGTAAATACTAGATCCAGGTTCGATGCAGGAGACCCGGGTAGGTAGGTTATCCACCGCCGGTACTCCACCATGTTCAGTAGAAATGTCAGGTAGGTGGTTTCTTTGCACTCAATTCCAATACCTAGGCTACATATAAGGTTGTTAGTGCAGGTTCATTCCACCATAATCTAGGCGGATCCACTGCCCTCTAAATCCACCTTATATCCTTGATCCCTACCCTACAGGGAACAACTCCTTCATCACCTACCGAACAGGAGTGGAAATTTTCTTGCTAATGGGCCCCTTGCTTACTATATAAACTCTGGATCTTCAAAAGACCCATGATGGATGGGTTAATTCTATCTAGTCCGGTATGGACTCTATTACCTCTCTACGAACTATAGATATAGCAGTAACTACTAGGTATACACTAGCTGTAGTTCCCCGTAGTACTTGCACTAAAGACTCCAGTTGTGTTGTCCCATTCTTTTCAAAATAAAGATACTTTCTTTTAGTCTTCATTCTTTGAAAGAAAGAGGCAGGCTTTACTTAGCGGAACTCTAGCGAAGAAGCTGTTGTCTCCTTTTCAATAAATAGGCACTATTTCCATTTTAGTTACACTAGATGCTATTAGTATAGAACTATTCTTAGTGCCTTATTCTATTTCTAACTCATTATATCTTCCAACTATTTTAAGACTAATTCTAGCTCGAGAAGTTCCGTGAACTAGATGTAGAATGAAATTCTCTTTCTTTATACTATTTAGCCTTAGTTCAGCTTGAGTATAGTTATTCTTCTTTCTCTCTCTTGAGTTCTTCAGCTTGAGTTCTGATTAGTGAAACTCTAGTTCCGTTCAACTTGAGTCTCGTAGTCTAAGTTAAAACTCTAACTACTTATCACTAACTCTAACAACTCTTTCTAATTAGCTGTATTTATTTTCAATATTATGACTGCAGTAGTGTGGTACTAAATTAATTATATCTCTCTATCACTCCTATTTCTTATCACTCCTATATTGAGACTATTTAGCTTACGCTAAGTTCAATTTATTCTCTCTGTATTTATTAGCTTTAGCTAAGCAGTTCAGTTCGTTCTGAGCTTTAGCGAAGCATTCAATCAACTGATAGCGCTAGCTATCTCTCACTAGTAGTGGTTACTCGCGTTAGCAACTCTCTGTCCCTTAGCCTTAGCCTTAAGCCAGAGTTCAAGCAGTATGAGCTAGCTCTAAGGTACTAGCTTCAGCCCGTAGAGTAAAAACTATTAGCTGTAGAGAAAGTAACTACTAGCTTCAGTCCCACTTGCCTGAGTCCATGGCAGTAAGTGCCTTAATTAAGTCTCCATTATTGTAAAAATAAAGAGTGAAAGAATTACGGTACACTTCCAGTTGTTTGTCTCCATACATAAAGTTAAGGTCCAGAAGGTACATAAATTAGCTTTCTTTCAACTTGTTGCCCTAGTTTCTTTAGTAGGTTATATATATAGACTGCCTTATTGTCCATTGAGTAGGTTCCATGGAAACAAGCACGACTTCCAGTACTAGACTTTCTACTACTAGCTTTAGTCCAACTATTAGCCTCCTTAGTCCATGTCAATTAGCCAACTATTTTTCTTTCTATGCACTGAGTGGCTAGGACACTAGCCCTAGAGTTAAGGCCATAAGAGTTAAAGCCATAAAGTAAATTCGACTATATATACTCTAGCTTCAGTCCCACTTGCCTACGGGTATGGACTCCGGTTATAGGCCTTAGAGACTATAGAGTATATGCAGTAAGGTACGACTCTAATCACGAGAAGCGGTAGCTGGTTCAATTCGTACTATCACCATAGAGTAAAGACTCTTAGCTTCCGTCTCTGCTATAGCGAGTAAGGCCGACTTGTTCTCTTACTTGATGAGTCTGGAGAGTAAGCCCTCTGGACTGTAAGGTATTTATTTAGTCCCATGCCCTTCTTGCCTTTCTGAGTCACTTGCCTACGGTAGATAGTGAAAGCCTCTCTACCTGAGAGTTCAAGTTCAAGCCATAAGCAGTAATTTTTTCTATAGTAAGCTCCGCTTGCTTGCATTGACGAACCGGCTAGATCCGCTTCGCTGGACTAACCCCACCAACCAACCCTTGTTGACTTCCAATCGGCAGTTTCAATCTCTATATCGGTCTTACTAGGAACAGATGAGGGCCTTTTCGACTTCGGTCTTCAATTGGTGCAGTGAAACTCTTATATATATTAGAGCTTGGAACGAAAACTAAACTAAGTCTCCGCCTGCCAAGCAAGGAACACTGGAGATATACACGGGTCAAGCTACTAGTAACCAATAAAGCGTGTCTATTCAGGGAGATCAGAGTCGCTTAAGGTCCATTAAAGATTGTAGAAGGTACATTCCACATTGACTATGTTTCAATAAAGGTGACAAGATTCAATATATCATGGCGCAAACCAATAAATTTATTACGTAAAGAGCTGTTGTGATACTAGTAATGAACAGACCATTGCAAGGATACGTCATATCTATAATAAGTCTGATGTAAGGCTAATGAAGCTTAGTAAAAAGCTTAATAACAGTGATGAAAAAGACTGTAATCAAAGCAATATGAGCTTGCTTAGTTAGCTTGAATAAGCTGTAAGTGATACCACTAAGAGTTATGGATTCCAAGCTGTTACAGTCTAGTCATTGTGTTTAGTTTAAGCATTTGTATTACATTAATATGAGCTCTATAACATAGCTTGTATTCAAGCAAGTATGGGCAAAGGGTAATAATACTAGTATCATTACGTTTCATGAAGGGTCCATGTTTCTTCTATCATTCCTTAGGGAATAATCGTGATGTTATAACTCATATGGGATTAGAGCTCTAGTCATATCTTACACTTTACTCGAGTCTAATACAGGTCCATATAAGCTAACAACCTATTGGATACAGGAGTATGTATTCTCGTAATCGATTACACATAGCTAATACTGGTAAAATAGTATGCGTTTCCTTTATCGAATGGGCTATGAGTTCCATATCTTACAATGGTTTAAACATGGGTAATAAGCATAATCAATACATGTGTGTAAACAGCTTAGGTATTAGCTTAGCTTTAGCCGTGTATAGTTTATTGGAATAAGCTGATCATCCTATACGTTAAACAGTATTGGTTTCATTACCATTAGTTACATGGACTAGAACAGTGATACACATTGAATACTGACATCTATGTAATATGAGTAGTATTTATTACTAATATGAACTACACAATGGGGTTATTACTCTGTGTTGAATACACTGTGATACCTTGTTTCTGAATATGGTTAATGTACGTGTTTTAGTACGTATCTACTTAGTAAGCTCTATACAAACCTATGTTACTTTGATTATGTATTACTTGCATCATTCATTTACAGGGATAAGCTCAATACCAAGTTGGTACCTATAACTAATACTGAAGCTCATATCCATTGCTTGTATTGGATAGTGTAAGCAGTGATATCATAGGTTACACATGCCTTTTTTGATTATTTACTACTAGAACCAACCTAAAAGCTTAGTAAGCCCATACTTCTCTATACAGTGTTTTCATTACACATACTAATAAGATGAATATTGAAGCTTAGTACTAACTCCATAGATTACTGATATGCCTATTCCTAAGTATAAGATGGGCTATGTATTTCCCTTAATTCCTATGGTATCCATACTCATACGGTAAATACATGCCTTCTTATAGTAAAAACATGCATATATGGTAGTAGTAATAGCATAAGAGCTTGAATATGGAGTATCTTATACATGTATAATCTGCGCAATGGTCTTGATACTACTCATTCTACTGCCCAATTTGATCAAGTTGCAGATAGATATATACTTTTGACCTATGGGAATAAAGGATAATATGCATACTTCAAAGGGAAGATCAAAGTATTCAGCTTTTTTTACATGTATCAAGCTAACAAGAGCTATTCCAATTACATCATGTTCTTAGTACCCAACCCCATCTATTCCCATTAGTTTATGAGATAAGTACCAGGTAAAGCAGTGTGAATCGTGTTTACCTAATCAAGCAATCATAGGAACAGTTGTAATAAACCTATATGAGCTTCATAGATATTACAGTAATCAAATCACTTAAGTAAGCTTCATATTCCATGGACTCACTAGTATTACATGTTTTAAGCTCTACCTTATTTCCATAATCATATCCTCTTGCTAATACAGGCTAATACATAAGCTGTGATTACTTACAAGGATAAGCTAGATAAGCAATGGGTATAACACTTACCATGGATCTGAAAGCATAGAGTAAGCTTGTCTCCTTACATCAGTATTGGCTCAATTCCCATGAGATCCTCCATTCTGGGTAAAGGAAACCTGTACTTTATATTCATTTTGTTCATAGCCCGCGAATCAGTACACATTCACCATTCACCGCCCTTATTGGGTGCCAACACTGCTGGTACAGTACCAGGACTTCAACTCTCTCTTATCAACCCTCTCTCCAGCAATTCCTGTACCTGCCTATTCACTTCTTCACTCTCCTTAGGTGTCATCCTGTAAGGGGCTTTATTCGGCAGACTTTCTTCTGGTATCAAGTCGATTTGTGTTAAATACTCCTCATGGGAGGCATACCCATCGACATATCATCCGATCAAATCTATTCAAATTATTGAAACAACTGCTGTATCTCTACTGGCACATGACTCCTTTCCTAAGCTCCCTGGACTTTATTCGGCATTAAGGCCAAACAGAACTTTGCTTTCTTTTGTTCCCTAAAAAACTCTTTGGCTGAACACAAAATGACTCGGCTGCTACTGATGCCACTGTTTCCGCTGCCACTGCTGTCCGTCGCTACTACCACTTCCAAGGAAGTGCTGTGAGCGACAGCGAGCCACCCACTCTTTATTCCCTAAGTGAGTGAGGGTGCTTTATTCGTGAAATCGGATGGGCTTTTGGGAATGGTTTGGGCCGTATCTGTTCACTTGTCTCGGTTGTCTCCGCCCATTCACTGCTATCTATGAAAAAGAGAACCGCCACCTCATATGAATTGAATCTGGCTGGTGTATTCGAACGGTACTATTCCCGCGAAGTCAACTACCGGATCCGGATCATCAAGCTAATATGACATCAGGCGGGATTAAACCCATAACTAAACGATAGGCGTAAACCTATCTTATTATACCATTCTAGTTAGCTTTACTATTTCTTCTGCTATGGCCTATGCCGTTTATGGTTCATTATCTGTATCTGGGTGGGGTAATGATTCTCGAACTGCTATTGGTGGGACAGGAACTGCTACTAGCTATCGAATTGACAAAGATATTGGGACTAAAACTAACTATGCTTTCACCTTTGCCTCTATCTCTGCTACTGTTGGTGGGGAAATTCGGTAAATTGCTACTGTTGAGTGGTCTTTACCTCTAACTGTAATGGAGTCTGCTGGGCCTCGATCCCTTTCAAGTCTTAAAGCTCTTCCTTTCTGAAAGTTTATTCATTTACGAGTCTAGAAAGATTCTAAGCTCACATACGGTGCTAAAGCGTAATTACATATATAAAGAATTACCAGCAGCATAGACAACAAAAAGAAGTAAGGGTGGCGACAGTGTGAAGTGACCAAGCCAAGAAACTTGAACCGGTGGTAGACTAAGCACCAATAGATGCGTATACCGCAAATCGAGATTGATACCCCACAGCATAAGGGACAAAGGCAGGAGTTTCACCAGCGAAGGCATAAGCATATTCAGTTGCATTTTACCCAGTCCCAGTTTCTGTTTCTCCAATTGATCGAGTTTAACCAAAACCAGAAGCAAGGATGGCAGAGGCAGTAACAAAAGCAAGGGTAAAACAGTAAGATCCCGCACATAGAGATCGATACACACTGGTAGTAAGTAGTTTTTTCGGGTACAAATCCACTAAATGCTTTGGATTGAACCTACTGAATGGCTTGCCAGAGGTACTTTAGAGTTTGCCGCCATTCAATCCATGCTAGGGTTGCCACTCAAGTGCTGTAGGGCCTATCTGTTCAGTAGATCTTACCAAGTGCTCTTCTCTTCTGTCCCACTGCCTTTGCTATCCAAAAGCCGTTCTTTCTAAGCTCCAAAGGCCTAACTTTAGAGTCTGTCCCATAGCCTTTACCGCTACCAGTTCTATCTTTCACCCCTATCTTGGGGCATGAAACTCAATGCTTTTGTCTAACCTCAATTCTCTCTGTCTTACCTAAAGCCTTTCTTTCAGATCCCTAATCTTTGGGCATGAAATCCAGTACTCTTGGCTCTGTCTCCCATAGCGTTTCTTTCTTCCCCAATATTCGGCTATAAGTAAGTCTCCCTAAGCTTCTCTTCCCCGATACCAGTTGATTGGGTCTAACCCCAATGCTTTAGGTCTTTCTTTCTAACCCTATCTGTACGGTTTATCCAACAGCCATTCTTTCTAACCCTATCTTTGGGGTCTTACTCTATGGCTTTAGGTTATCCCCAGTAAGTATTTATTCCCATAGCCTATATTTCTAACTGTGGGTTTGACTAAGCGCAGTAGGACTTACCGACGTTATCTCTGTCTATCATAGCCTATATCTAAGGTATCCCAACTAACTATCTGTTAGAAATCCTCCAGTCCTACTTTTATTTCCTTTCCCTCTCTGTCCGTTCTACGTCTTACTTTTATACTGTAACTTCCTTACTGTGCTTTCGCTGTCTGCCTTCCGGTTATCCTGCCTTGTTCTGATCTGCCCGCTCTAGTTTATTTCCCCCTTCCTTACTTGCCCTTCCCTATGGTCCACACACGGACCAACGATTGATAGGTTCATGCCAGCTACCTGAACCATCGAGCGGGAGGGGTCATGCGCTTAGCCTGCTGCCATACAGTAAACCTCCATATGTAAACCAGCCTTTGCAAACGGTCCCACCGACCTTGCTTTCTTTAACCCACGGTCGATGAGCAACCTTCTCATCCAATGATCATCAAACCAATGAGTGAAGGAGGCAGAAGCAAGCAAGAGTAAAGGCAGAAGCTAGAGAGGCAGCTGTCAAAGTATCAAAGGTAGCGGTTCCACTAATATCTGCTCTTATTATCCCTCCGCGCTTAGGCCAGGGTAGCATTTATGCCAAGACAGTAGTTGATCTTCCAGTAGCAGAGGTGGAAGCAAGCACAAAGTCATTATAAAGAGGGTTACAACCTTCACTAGAACAACCAGGGGCAGGATAGGACCTGTCTCTTGTAGCGAACCTAAAAGTGAAAAATGTGGTTGCTGAGAGAAATGAAGATCGAGAGCGTGAAGCCTCAAAATCAAATTGGTTTTTTTCTTTTCTTTTGAAGTAATATTGGACTAAATGCTTAGGGAAGGTACCCCAAGGACATATAAAAGCAGTTTTCTCATTTTATTATTTACGGATCTGAATTTTATTATAACCAGAGAATCAATAAATGATGAGTTTTCAAGATATAAATGGGGTATTGGGGGCGAATAACTAGGTTATATGAGTGAAGAGTCATTCATTCAGAAGTGAAATCTTGAAGTACACTGGAGACTCTAATAAGGCTTTTTTCTCTGGTGGGGCTTCTTAAGGCATTCCATCCATAGGGAGTACTAAGTGTCCAGTAGCCCACTAATAGGCTAAGGACTTCATCAGCTAGTCCAGTTTATAGGGCTTACTTTAAGTGTAGGGCTTGTATTTAAGGTTTGTTTCCAATGGGATATTCCTCTCTGAAGCTCCCAATGAGGTAAGACAAAGCTTTCATCACCTAAGGCAAGAAAGAAAGGTCGAGAAAAGAAAGAATAGTGTGGAAAACAAATAATTGGGATAGAAAAGAGTATACTGAGCCTTGTTTTCTTAAGATAAACACCCAGTATTGGTGGGGTTGTTTAATGGGAAAGGCATAGGGGAACGCTAGCCAGTTATAAAGAGTGGAAGAATTAATCATTCTGAAGTGAAATAATCTAGAAATCCACTATAGTGTGATCAATCAATCCGGTTCAATATGGCTCTGTGTTCTTTACGTTCAGAGTAATTATTTCTTATCTTTCTTTCCGCGCTTTAAGGCTCTTCCTCTCCAAGACTAGTATAGATAGAGTATTTTTGTCTCTACAGCTTACGTTCCCTCGGATCAAAGTACACGGACAAAGCTAGTCTCTTTGGGCGCTTGTTTTCATGGCACTACTGGAGCTTAAAAGAATGGTTAAACAACAAGGTTCGGGAACAGCAGATTGATTCTAACACTTTGTATTATTGGCGGGTTTTCTTGATAGAAACAAACCAAGTATTGGGGTAATAAGGTCTTCACTCCACCACAGAAAAAAGTGTGGACTAATAAGGCTTGGTTTCTTCTCTGCTGGACCAAAGTAAGACACACCTACCTATTGGACACCTATTGAAATGGTCAATTTGCTTAATGAAAAGTAGCATCAAAGGTGTATCATATCCAGATTATAGAGAGAAAGTTAATGTGGTCTTCCAAGAACTGGTAAATTAGGAAGTAAAGGTGGCATATCCAGTGGATCCAAGTGAATAAGCTCTGACAAGATTAGTTAAGTTCAATAGGCATATTTTCTCTCCAATTAGCGCTAAGACAAACTGCCTGGAAAAAATAGGACTAAGGGCTAGTGTCCATAGGGCTCCAGACGGAACTAACAAGACTAATAAGCTTTTTTCTTAAGGCTTTCACGTGGGGGAAAAAAGAATGGAAACTACGTTGGGGCTAGTAACCACTTTTCATTATTAGACTTTAACTCTATAAGCGCTTAATAAGGTATTCACGCGGGAGAATGGAGACTATGTATGGCTAGTAGTTTTTTCTCTACAGCTTAAGACGACGGTCTGGTGAGAGCTAATTTGTTAATTGCTTTTACTCCAATGATAGCTGATTTGTTATAGGTGATCCAATTACGGTATGCTCTAAAAGAAAGTGAGCTAGTGGTTGGTGCGTGCGTGCCCTGTTAGTCAGACCTGTTGATATGGGAAATTAAGGAAATAAAGGTGGAATATCCAGATGGTAAATTCACGTCCGACGGAAGGAGGGCTCGACCATAAGGGAGAGGAATGAAAAGGTGGCATCAAGATGGGGATTTGTGCTTAATCAAAGGTGGATATAAGGTGGGGATGGAAAGGAAATAATAGTAAGAGCTCAAACACCCGTAAAAGTGGTAAATTCTAGAATAAAGGCGGCTTCTCTACTGGTGGTAATAGGAGTTAAAACTATATCCAAGTGGGACGCTAGAGAAAAGGTGGTCTCATAGATGATAGAGAGTATGAACCCGGCCTTCCAACCAATAAGTGGGTGCGGAAGCACGCTCGTTCCGCATCGGGACGAGGGAATTTCAGTAATAGAAGGTAACATAGGTAAATCCAACAGCAGCAGATCCAGAAACTTACTTTATAGTAGCTATTTATATACAGCTTACGGTCTTCACACAGACCAAAGTGCTATCTAAAAAGATAGTAAAAAAAAATAGTTTATTCCATGGAACGCCCCCGCTTGTTGTAGGCAGGCTTGGACTTTCCGTCCATAGGGCTCCAGGCGGGACTAACTGCTTGGGCTAAACTATAAGAGTATATACAGGCAGCTTGTTTCTCTGCTGCTTGGACCAAGAAAGCAACTAATAAAGCTAGTGTCCAAAGGGCTCTCCAGGCAGAACTTATACTAATAATAAGCTAGTTTTTTCTTTAGGCTAGTTTCCCAGAACCAAGGCAGCAAGACCGGCTACTAAGTGCTTGAACTAAGTGGGTACAAAATAATATTATTCTCCGAAGCTCCATAGGACTGAATTCTGAAAATAGTGCAAAGGCTTTACGGGGTTCTGAGGACGGATAGAGTAACTAGTAATTGAAATAGTTCAAGGTAAGTTATAAGGAGACCTATGGTGGATGCTAGTGAAAAGCCATGTACTGTTTATAGGCTTTTTTCGCTTAAATATTCGTATTGCTTACTAAGCTCTATAGATAAAAGGGCCTAATCGCCGAGACCAATAGCTCATAAATAAAAAGTGTAAGGGTCATGTTTGTTTGTTTTGGGACTAATGTAATCTTACTTTTCGCGCGGACTCTTCCTCTCCGAAGCTCCCACAGAATGAGTTGTTAACATAATATCTGCATCTCTCAAGTTATTCTGTCTTTACAGCTTATGGTAGGTATTCACTCCACCAATTTATCTGGGCTTGTCTCCGAGGCACTGGGGCTTAAGAAGGCTTCCCATCCAATTAGGGGTACTAGGTTTCCAGTAGTGGTCCACCAACAATAGGCTTATACTTCAGCTAGTCTAGCTAATAGGGCTTGAACTCAAAGCTTAAAGACGGCCACAAATCAAAGTAATGGATTCAAATAGTCTCTTTAAGGCTTGTTTCCTGGGCACTACTGGGCTTATTAAGCATTCCATCCAATGGGAGGACTGACCAATTAAAAGAAAGAGTAGAGGAATCATTCATTCAGTGAAATAAAAAAGAAATACGCCGGGACTCTGGGCTTGTTTACATACACAATGGGGAGGGTACTATACTTTATTCCATCATCCAATAGTGAGACTAGGTCCAGTAGCCCAATAGGATGCTTTAACTCCAAGCTTAAGACGGGATTCACTCACACAAATAAACGTTATTCAACCGGATTAAAGTAATTAACTAATAAGAAAGTCTATTAAGAAGGCTAGTTTCTCTGCTGGACCAACGAGGCAAGACCTATCAGATGGGGTAAATTAAGTAATGAAAAGTGGCATATGAAGATGAATAGAGTGTTAACGCGTTCTATCTGGGATGGTAAATTATTAAATAAAGGTAGCCTATGAAGAATATGATAAATAGTATGAACGGACCGACCCTATCCAACTGGTAAATTAAGTACTGAAAGGTAGCATGGGGTAGATCCAACAGCATTTGACACAATTAGTGGGCAACTTCTGGGTCTGAAGCTCCAACTTATTAATTCCTCTCCAATAGATCTTCCTCTCCAGATATTACTCTGCGGCTTGTATAGTAGTTGTCTATATAGCTAAAGACTCCACCAAAGAGTGCGTGGACTAAGATAGTCAAAGTTATAAACTAAGATAGTCTCTTTAGGCTTATTTCCATGGAACTAAAAGGACCCCCGCTTGTTGTATCAGGCTTTAACGGAACTACTAGAGAGCTGCTAACAACTTTTTTATAGGGTCGGATGGTACCCCTATCGGGCGCAGAATAAATGGAGTTTTTCTTTTTCTGGGCTTATGTAGTAGTATGTTCAAATCTTATACTGGCATAGATAAGTTTAACTTGTTCACCATTTGGGATGGGACGGAGGACTTCCCAAAACATTATCCATTGGGCCTTTTTGTATAGTCATAATATGTTTTTATGGGTTCGATAAGCAGCAGCCACCCATCATCTGGGGACTTAAAGTGAATTTAAGCTATATGAACTAGGCCATTTCCAGAAGACCGTTTTTATCTCGTGGCATGAGTCCAAGTTAGGTAGTTCTTTAGTTAAAGTCAGGTGTAGTTACAGCGTTAGGTTCATTCTGCAATATATATGTCTCTTTTGCATATCTACGTTTTGAACTACAGATAAGAGGTGATCCTCCTGAGCTACCTGTTGAATCCATGTTTGTTGTTTGGCCGGGACACCCATATATAAAAAAATTATCCTTGGGCATGGTTTCCTTAGAGTAACAACCTCCCTTTTAAGGAACCTACTTAAGTGAGTAGTTAAGGAAAACCGGGTTTAACCCTCACCCGCCTAAGCCACCTAAGCCCAGAGTTACTCCTAAAGAGGTTCGAAGTAAGAGTAACTGGTGGTCTCGGTTAAGAAGCCCTGTACAAAGGTATAGTACCGGTGGTAAAGGGGCTCTTATATGACTGGGGTGGCTGCCCATAGTCTTTCCAAGTGAGGCTCGGCGAATGAATGATTAAGAATTGAGACCACTAAATTAGGGTTATCCCAAATGAAACTATCATGTGTCCGACCGATAAAGCAAGAAGGAAGACGACGAGCCATGCCCTAAAGCAATCTCTGTTGAAATAGGACGAGTTGAAATGGAACAATAATAGCGAAACACCAAAACCTAACCACATAGTAGTTAGCCTTAGAAATGACTCAGTATGTTCTAAATTATACCGGCTTTCAATTTATACAATAAAACACCTCGGCGCTAATTTGTTCCTCTCCTCTAGAAAATGGGGATTTCCCCTAACGGCGCTAATCCAATTATTAGCAAATCCCAGCCAGAAATAGCTTTTTTCCCCGTAATATTCTTTTCACCTTATCTTTAGACTAGAGCTAAGAGCAGCAAGAGAGAAAGAAAGAATTAGTAGCGCCTAGCCTTCCAAAATTAACAAACTCTTCACCACATGCCCTTATTGCTCCGATAGGCAGGCTTTTTGGAAGTCTCTTAAAAGCAAGAAGACAGATAGACACCAGGAAGGGATAAATAAGGAGTATTTAGATAAAGGGATTCTATTTACATTTGAGCGCGCCGGAAACAACAATCTTTTAACCTTATTTTATTGTTGTAATTTGTTTCATTGCTAAAACTTCCTCAATCAAAAGCGAGGTAAGCTACTGAGGCTAATTAGGTCTAGTTTCCAAAGTAATTATAATAAAGCAAGCATGGTTGCAGCAAAAGTGTGAAACATATGTACTTTATTATAGTTATTCACTCTATAAATTACCATCCTGCATACGACCCTTTTATTAGTTAATTTCCCTATTTACCGGGGCTTTCCCCTTATTATTATAAAGTGGCTTTTTGCTTGGCGGTGGTGAACAGGACTTGTCTCTTGGCTTTGAAATGGTTCGATGACAGCTGCGATATGAGGGGCGGAGCCGCTCGACCATAAGGGAGAGGGGTTTCCTATATAATGTGTGGCGTAACTTCTTTGCTTTGTTTGTATTGGGTTTAATTGATGAACGCTCCTAAACAACAACCTGGGTCACCAGCATCTATTCATTTCGCACCTTCCAGCATATATTTAAGTTTCTTTTTTTGTCAGAGCTAGTAGCATCCCAGAATACAGCGCCTACGCAGCAGCACATTACATTAAGAGCCAATTACATAACTTTTTCTCTAAGTTGGTTCCCTATTCTTTGTGCTCGTAGAGAGAAACTCGTGGTACAAAGCCTACTAAGCCCAGTGCTACTAAGCCCGGCGGTCAAGACCAGGCTCACTCAAATCCTCCCACCAAGGCATCCATCACTCTGACGCTCCACTCTTATAAAGAGTTTAGGAAGGCTGCTGCTTTCTCTGGCTTGGTTAAAGCGCTATCTACCCCGCCCCGGCAAGCTTCTCAAGCTTGACTATCCTGTCCCGTAAGCTGTTGGTAAGTATAAAAAGGCTATCAGCTAAGCTATGATAAAGATAATGATTGGGCTCTCGGAAGGGACCCATGGTGGTAGCGAAACCTCATGTGACTTTTGGGTGAAGTGATCAAGCACTTTAATTGGGTATTTGGTTGGATCAGTTTTCCTTTCGTGGAAGTAAGAGTGTAAGGATGGTCCCACCCAAGGAGGTAAGAGGCATAGGTTCCCAAGTAAGAGTGTAAGGATAGTCCAAAGGATGGAGGGATGAGAGTAGAGCTCTAGGTTGACTGTATGTAAATAATTGAATGGCTGTAATGGCTTCAGACTGGCTTTAACAGAACGTGTCTGCCTGCTTGAACCACCACCTCTTCCTATCTAGTGACATTTGCCTGCCGTTCACAGCACAAGCAAAGATTTCATTATATACATAAATATACAAAAACGCTAAGCACAACCTAACACTTACAAGTTTTTCCTTAACTTCCGTTGCTTTCCCCTCTAGTCGATCTTGGCTAGTATCTGTCTGTGGAAGACTCCAATTGTTATCTGTGCACCTGACTAACAAACTTGAGGTTGGGTCTTCTGTATCGATCCGTCCATAGTCGCACCCCACCTGTAGATGGCAGTGGTCTGGACCCCCCACCCCGCTCATTAGATGTTTTACATGGACCTAATTAATCCAATCAATCACTTTTAATCGGTGCACCTTACACACGCTCGGTATGGGTTCTGTCTTTTCACGTCAATAGACTTGCTGGATCTGTACTTGACTGAACGTCTAACAATGACTTTAACTGACTGTACTGACTGGGCTGGATTGAAAGGTAGTAAAAGAACTGAAAGGTAAAATGACGCGTCTGCTTTAACTCCTCTAAAGTGCCGTACTGCGTGCTAGTGCTTTTCAGCCCCTCCATCTATGACTGGCCCTCCTGGGATCGAAACCTGGCAATTGTAGGCAAACCCCAGGAAGGCATGGTTGGGTAAAAAGAAAATCCATGCCCTTCAAATGTAAGTAATATGGCTATAGTTAATCAATCCAATAGGGAATTCCGACGATCCATCCAACGCAACAATGCTGTTCAACTGAAATAAAGTCTCTTCCTATAGGCGGCTAAACCTTGTTCTCCAATCAGGGTGGTTTTCAATTCATTGAGGATGTCAGTCAGCAAAGAACCTTCGTTGTCCGAAAACGCTAAGAAAGGAATTATGATTATAAAGAAAGCCAATCAGAAGGGTGGGTAGAATATAGGGGCATTAATAAAAAATTATTCATAAATAAGATCCCTGAACAACAAAAATGAAGGGTCTGGCACCAAGGGAAGCTTAATTTATAGCGACAGTTCGTAATGAATTACGTCGAGATTACAAAAGAAGCGAGGTTACGTTAAGTATATAGCCCCTTTTTGGAGACGAGGTAGAACCGCTTGCCCCGACCTAAGAAGGGCAAGGATCACCTCTTAAAAATGGGAATTGAACTTATATATGCATGTATAATATGTATATCAATTATTGGTAGAGATCAAGTATCACATATATATGCGATATAATATGTATATGTTGGTTGGGTCAAATTGTAAATTACTCCAGACTATTGATAACTGTCTGGGTATGACTGGGTCATTTGGCACTGACAAGGATATGCTCGTTAATTAAACAACAAAAATGGCTCCAATGTATTCTAGTTTATATGGGTAACTTCTAGTCTCTCCTTTCTATATCAGCTATGGAAGTGGGCCTTTGATAAGGGGAGGGGGTTTGTTTCATGCCATGCCATCCCGTAGAAGTATATAGCTGTACCTGATAAGCCATTCATGGAGCAACGGGTATCGGGCATAGATGAGATCTTACCGGCTGTACATATGCACTCAGACTATTCTATTACCCTTTGAAGCTTACAGTATTACTTTATGTTGGACAGATACCACTAGTCAGTCGTAGGAACTGCTTAGATTCTCCCTCCACCAAACCTTTTGTGGAATATGCAACGGGCATTCTACTATTACGGTCTTTATATACATTTTATGAAATCTTCTTTCTAAGGGTGCCTACCTTTTTAGTTATCTCTCTTAGTGCCAGTATTGGGGTTATATTGATACACACTTCTTATCGCTCCGCGCCTTGCTGCGCACTTCACCTTTAGTTTGATATGGGGATCTTATTTATATACTTTCTATTATGGATATTTGTAAGGAACCACCTTTTTCATTATCTTCTTGAGCGTCCCACTTTTATGAAATATGGGAAGAAGGGACTAGTCTTCAGAAACTTATGGATATGATTCATTCCACTCCGTGCCTTTTGCATTTGATTCTTTAAGTTACTATTTGGATGGGGGGCCACCTTTTCACTGGACCTTTTCATATGCAACGGGAACTATTCTTGTTGATCACTTTCCTGACCTGTCTCAGGCTATTTAGTGGGTTGATTCAGGTATATTCCCTATTGCTCCGCACCTCGCCGGTTGATCTCGGGTAGGCATAACATATTGAAGTAATCTTGCTTGGTATGCTTGGCAGGTGCGATTGCTTAATTGCTGGGATGGGGAATTGCTGAAGTAGCTACTTATAATAGCTGGGCAAGTCAGCGTAGCCGAGCCAATAAGGGGATTACAAAAGCCTGTCTAATTACTTTCAGAATCTTCAAAGCCACAGTTTCACGGACCCTCAAATTGAAATTAGAAGAGTTAGGGCCTTACTGAGCAGAACCTTACAGGGTTTACCTTTCATATCTTCCCGAACTTGCAGAGCTAGGGGTTTACCTTTCAGGACCTTACCTGAGCAGAGCTAAGTCTTTGAGGGGAATAAATAGATAGAGTGCCAGGACCGTACCGTCTAGCTAATGTGCTCTTTGAGGAGATTTGTGACCAGTGGGGAAGCTTTTACACAATGAATTGAGGGGATGCTTTTACATTTGAAGGAAGAAACTTAGGTAAAGAGGTTGTCCGGCGGACGGGGGACACGGATGTCAGATTAGGGTTATACAGTGGGGCAGCTGAAGTTTTCGGGTGAGTGAGCAAGTCGTGGAATGGAACAATACCTTATTAAGTATGAGCTATCGTCACAGTCTTTATAAAAGTCATATTGCCAAATTATATGGAAGAACAAAATGAAATAACACTACATTATATGTTTTCAGTTATTATAGACAGTACTCAAATATGTGAATAATACTTAAATCTGCAACGCTATTCTTACTTATGCTATTATTTAGTTATTCAGTTATTTAACGAACTCCAATCAATCTCACTAGGAAGGCAATCTCACTGGGGGAAAGAAGCAATCTCGATAGCAACAACAATCTAAAGCTTCTTATTAATTACGTACAAGTTATGGGGGTTTTATAGAGGGTGCGCAAGCAGGCTCGACCATAAGGGAGAGGGAAATAGCTCCGTGAAAAAGGCTTATGGGGTTGTTTACGAGAGAGATAGCTCCGTGAATTGCAGGTGTTATGGGGTTGTCCACGAGAGAAACTGCTCCGGTAGGGGTTACTATTGTTTACGAAGGAAATAGCTCAGTTAAGCATTCCCAGTTAGAAATAAAGGTCAATTAGCGAGAGATAAGTACCAAGGAAAAAGCAAAATATTTAGATAATTGTAGGTCCAGGGATAACCATAAAAAGTATCAGTCTCAGAATAATCATAGATATAGGGATGACCATAAAAAGTATCGGAATATAGGTATCAGTAGATCTCGGAATGCTCATAGGAGGTATCGGGATAGCCATAAGTCTTGGCTCGGGGTGACCATAGGTCTATGGATGCTCACAATATAGGATGTATACAGCACATATTTAGATCCTTACCAGATATATAAATGATAGAGATCTATAACATTGATGACTTCAAAGAAATAAAATTGGAAAAGAAAGAGGCGGCTCATAAATAACTCTAGCCAACTCTATAGCTTTTAATCTCCAATCGAAGACTATCTTAACCTTGTATTATGCGTATTTAGTGGGCTTATAATCCCCGAGTCCTTACTTATGTAATAATGGTTCAATCCTTATGCCTGCTTTCACCATTCTGTGATAACCAACCTTGTCATGCCTACCTTCTATCTAGCTACCTTCTCCAGAGAACGCTAAGCACTTTCCATCCAAACACGCCTCGTAGACACCTTTCTCCTCTTGCATTTGTGGCGGTGCATTAACTATGTTATACTCGTTGAGCAAACCAAGATAGAAATCAGAAAGATGACCATACCTCTTACGCCTAAGTTGGTTCTCTGAACTAGAACATGTAAAGAATGCTTGTTCTTGGTTGCAATTCCTTCAAAACGATAATATAATCGTTGCGTACACCTTTGGACACAATGAAAATTATAAGTAGGATTGTGTCCTTTAGCGTAGTCATGTCATTTAGGTACTATATATGAAAGTTTTCTTGATTTACTATCAATCCTTGTTCATTCACATTGATGATTTCATTATTTGTTTCCTCTGGACAATATGGGCTAGTCTCTTTTCCTAGAAATGCATATGGCATCTAGTGACTATCACAAGGTACATCACAGAAAGCCCAGTACAGGCGCCACTAACTTAAGCAACCAACTATCTTGAGCATCAATCCTCCTAATGTTCGCCATATGGGCTACTACCTTTAAGTAGTTAATAAAACTGTCAACTCCTCATCAATCACAACATTACCTTATACATCATGAATGGAAATATTACGTTCGCCTTCCATCTTTTCCTAGTTAAGCAAATCTGATGAACAAATTCTGCAATCCCGAAGGAATATCATATGGCTTAAATTCTTTTTTTGTAGTTTCACTGATCACATTTGAATGGGGAAGATAGTAATTATGATGGTAGGCAGGGTCTGTAAATCATGGTAATTTTCATTCTTACAAGGTAGCATATATCCCATCTACCCCAGCAATTAGACCGCGGCCATCCCATCCAGCTTTACTAGCTAGCCCAAGCAAGCCCGTCCATCCAATATCTAAGCTAAGGCCAGCCGTTCTATAAAGTATAGTATATACGCTCGCTAGATTGTTGGTATAGGTCCGAACGTAAAGAAAGCTTTTGCAATAGAAAAATTGTATAAAGATATTACATATATGAACTAATTTTTTAGGCATGCATCTCTATCCCCAGAATAAACTTAGTAATAAAGTTACGCTCGACTGTCCGCCTTCGAACAGGGCTGTGAACATGAGTGGTCAATACTGATGGCTCAACCTTGTCCTACTTTTAGGGGGATGTCTCGTGGCACCTTCGGTATGGGGGTCTTTGGTCGGGTGGAGCGGCTTAACGCTCCTTTTCATCGTTCCATATGTTAGGCGGGATGGGGATTCATTGGCTTGGCTGGGATCCTCGACCGGGCGGGGTCGCATACCGAGCTGCACTGATAGGAC
>Ga0233336_1000023_pt1 | contig 24829 bp, 9 predicted proteins | sample GEONDECOMP225_FD_183636 | JGI IMG/M metagenome (GOLD analysis project Ga0233336, IMG submission 183636) | Leaf litter microbial communities from Shasta-Trinity National Forest, California, United States - GEON-DECOMP-225 | ecosystem: Environmental > Terrestrial > Plant litter > Unclassified...
TAGACAGCAAATACTGCTCTAAAGAGCTGCGACTAAGAATCTTTCGCTACCTTGAGCGCCTTGTAAACGCTCTCGCCTCGGAATGTCCACTTGACAAACCACAAACCCAATCTGATATATAAAGATACAGATAATTTGATACATATGTCTGATGCTCGTTAGCGATATTATGGTTTAATTGAGATTCCGGTTTTAGGGAGCGAAATCCAGAGCCTTATTTTCATGCATCGATATGAAGATTCTGTTTTTCGTTCGAAAGGAGAGTGAACCGCTCACTCCGTTGCCTATATGTATATGGTAGGGGTACAAGGCATAGATTGCTAGAGTCAAGCCTACAGAGGCAAAGGCATCACCCATAAGGGCATACATAGTAGAAGTTTATCACCCAGCAGTAGATGACCCAGTCCCAGTTTCTGCTTACCTTTGTGAGCGAGACCCAGATTATGCGCCGCCATATTGAATCAAGACCTAGTTCCATAGATAGCATCATATATATATGCAGAAGTCTCTTAAGCAGTCGGTGAAGCATAAGACCTAGCTGATCCATTTACGGATCGATAGCCAGTTGACCCGGAACCATAACTTCGCCTCTTTCGTATGATTATAGGGTTTTGGGTGGGAATAAATAGGCTGACCCTGGCCAAGTCCCAGAATAAATATGTCATATAAATTGTTTTGCTTACTTGGAAAAGAAATGGTTTTGTCTTCAAACCCTTTCCTTTCTTCCGATTGGACCGATCAAGCACGCTAGCTAACGAACAAGATCCTCCTATCTATGGCCACTTGAAGGTGGATTACTTCTGGAGCAAGGCGCTAATCAAATTATTATCCTCTAGAAACAGGTTTTTTCTCCGAAAGGAAAAGGTAGATTACTCTTTTTATTGGCCGGTTGAAGTGACCAGAAGTGTTGTATGCAAAGGTGTAACGAGAGAGGTTTATTATTTGCTCCTTCTCGGTTGAAGTGATCAGAGGTGTAATTTTGTTCTGCAGAGTTGTTCGGTTCAATCCCCAGTTCGCTTTATGTTCGCTTTACCATTCAATCCGCATTACCCTTTCAGTCCGCCTCCCAGTACGCCTTACGTTCTATACGCATACCCCACCACCCTCAAGTCAACCACCAGTTGACCTCAGAACAAAGATGTTAAAAGTATGTAAGAGGGTGCACATTGTGTAGCATAAGTAAGACATGCAACCATAAGCTACGCATGTACACACCGCTATCGGTTCCTTCAAAGCCATGGGAGAGTGTTTCTATGGACTTCATTGGAGGACTTCTGCAAACAAGGAATGGTCATGACTACCTGTATGTGGTTTTAGTTATATTTCTCATTTCTTGTAAGACGACCATAGATGCCCAAGATGCAGCGCATAAGTTCTTTGAGCATGTTTGGGTTCATTTCAGATTGTCGAAGTAAACCATTTCAGATAGGCATACGAGTTTATTGACCATATTCTGGAAGACTCTTTGGAAGAAGCTAGATACTACATTGAGCGGGTCTACTTCATTCCATCCTCAAACTGATGGCCAAACTAAAGTGGTTAAAAGAACATTGGTACATTTATTAAGAGGATACAATCATGGGCATCCCAAGACATGGGATGAAAGCCTACCTTATATACAACATTCCTACAATAGCGCCTTTCATTCTTCTACCAATATGGCACCATATTGAGGCATCTACCTAAATCTCCACTATATTTGGCATATGGCAAAGAAAAGGAAGGATAAAGAAGGTGTTTAAAACAAAGAAGAAGAGGGCTTATTTATAAGGAAAAGTTTCTTTCAAGGAGAAGTTAATTCCATAATCATGTCCAAGCGACTTTATAGAAACTCAAGCAAAGTACAAGTCCAAACATGAACTACATAGGAAGGAGCACAAGTTTCAAGTAGGATACTAAGTTTGGTTGCACTTAACAAAAAAAGATGGCAAGGTGAGGTTGCGAAGCCGAAGCCAGTAAGATATGTCCCTTTTAAAAGTATAGCACAAGTTGGTGAGAATGCACTCAAATTGAATCTCCCTCCATACATGAACATACATTCAATTGTAAATGTTGGACACTATCAATTTTCTGAGGCAAGAATATTGGATCAAGAAGGTGATGACGGGCTCCAGTAATGCTTGGGATTGATGAGACTAAGATATGTTGAGGCTTACTTGAATTAGAAACTGGGAACGTATACTTTACAAACACCTACACTGTATATGCAATCTCAGCACTTTTCATCATTGGGTTTCTTAAGTTTGTAACATTTGTTTTTGGGGAGTTTTATTCTGTATTATGACTCTGCTATCCTATTTTTCACTAACTAATGAGCAAGAGAAAGGCTGATGAAACACTCTGCAACAGACCCTAGGCATGCATGCATTGATTCATTGCTTCATCTGCAGAAAGCTAAGTAACTATGGAATTAAGCTAACTCCCTAAGTAACTCTACCGAAGGCAACCTAAGGCTGCTCTTCTTGGCTCGTGGATCTATTTGGGAATTGCACTAACCCTCCTAAATAACTCTGCCGAAAGCAACCTAAAGGCTGGTGTTCTTGGCTCACGGAGTTATTCAGGAAGGATGCAAACCAATAGAAATAATAAGGTTACCAACTAGGAAATGAAATGACAGGAAACTTAAGGAGTGGGCCCTTACTCTGCAGCTCACTGGATGGATCTATAAAAAACCAATTCAAGTCCATTTCGTAACAAGGTAGCATACGGGGAACCTGCGGCTGGATCGAATCCCTATTTAGGACCTTGCCTTATGGGTGCCCGATGGTGAATGGGGCAAGAGAATGGGGTCGGGAATCGCACGCTGGGGAATGGTGCGTATCCAAGATTGAAACATTGCATGGACAGTAGGGGAAGAACCTACATGTATTATTCGCTCTATCGAACGTGATTACCCGCAAAGAGAAGGTGCCCTACTAGAGAAAGTGGGGAAGAAATTAGACTATATTGCCAATAATCAGAGATTACTTGCTATTCACTAAATAAGATGTCAAATAGCGCTGACATGGCTAGGCTCGGAATGAACGAATAGCTTTTAGGTCTGTAAGCAATAAATGACCAACTTATTCCTTTCCCTCATCGTTATCCGGTTCAACCGGGCCGCTTGTCCCTTCCGGCTTAATAACCATATCCGGATCTATATTTTTACCGAATCTGCTTTATTAGACCAGCCTAATATAAAGTTCGTTTGCTCACTCCGCTCCTTGAACTATAGTTCGGCCGGCCCCGGCTATATAGTAGGGTGTAGGTTCTTGGATCTCCGCCGCTCGGGCCATAAATGCAATGCATGGGTTCGTCCAGGCAGTGTGCCATGCGCCCTACTCAACTATAGTCGGGCACAAGGTTTGCTAAAATGCAATGTCGCATGTTTACGAAGTAAGCGATCTGGGAAACACAAAATAGTTATCATGAACTATAGTTGCCATCAATGTCCCATTAAACAATTTATCCTTCGCCATGTCCCAGCCCGGCTAGATAGTAGGGTCATAGTTCGTGGTAAGTGGCTGTAAGAGCATGGAGCAGGGAAGCCCTACCTCTACCTAGATGGAGCGGGTGGTTTCATTCTCGAGACCAGAATCAGTGAACTATCGTAGTTTGTGCGAAAATGCATATGTAAAAGCATTTGCCTATGTGTCGATCCGCCCATGTGTACCACTGCGACTTTAGACACACAGGGCTTGTTCACTCTTCTTCCTGAACCTTGCTGTCTCATTCAGAACTAAAGTCTTCAAAGTTCATGCCGCTCCGGTTATATCAAAGTTTGATTGCGACAACGTTTATAGTACTGCTATTGCAGGTTCGCCCGCACTCACGAAATCATTTTTATCGCCAACTAGCCTTACAAGATGGCCGGAGGGAGATCCGGTCGAGTGGTGCGAATTCATGTATGTTTGCGCCATATATTCTCTATGCCGAAGAGTTAACCATTTACCAAGCGATCCGATGCGGTTCTCCGAGTAGCGTTTCTATGATTGAATACGTGTGAGTGACAGATTCGTTCGAACTATAGTCGCGGGGTCGCCGTGATGATTTGACAACTGCTTTGATCCCTTGCCCGATGCGGACAAGCAACTCCGTCCTTTCATCTCCGAATTCGTTACGTGCCAGGTTCATTGCTCACTCATTCCCCGACCCTTCATGACTTCTTTATCTCCCGCGTCTACTATAGTTAGGAACTATAATTGTGATTTCCTGATGTTTGAAACTTCTATGTTCATTGGATCCTGTGTATTATCTGGTTTCACGTTGCTTTATTGATTGGTTCGAATGAGTGGCCTGGCCGGGTTAAGTTGGGCTTTATTCCCTGCTTTGGTACCCTAATACTACTGCACGCCCGAGGTGTCGGTCCTCCATTGATCGTCCATTCACTGACCGGAAGTCGTTCTCAATCAACCCAACTAGATTCGGCTATAGAGGTAGCAGTAGCGGTAGGGGCCCGTGCAACTCTAGTTGATTTAATATTCCGAATAGGGCCTATTATTCCCATCTCCAATGATACATAAACGTAAGTACCGTTGTACAGATAATAACCGCGCCATAAAAGCACCATTTCCGTGGCTGAGCAAAAGAATACCGGGTTGGCTCCAAATAATAGAGAAACCACAGGACAGAAGCACTCAAGGAGGGTGGGAATATTATAGATGAGTCAATGAACTTGGGATCCATCGCACCCCAGCACTGCAAAAACTAGAGGAAAGGAAATAATATCATTGGTGGTCCCGGGCTCGGGAGATTTTGATTGGCAGCATAGCTTCTAGCTCTTGGGCTGTAAGGTCCGGCTCTTAGAATAGCTGGAATGGTGGGGTGGCCAAATTCTCTGGATGGTTGAAGCGGTTGGGTGCCCGGTTAGGCAGCTCTTATTCTAAGGCTGGTCGATTGGGTTCGGCAGCTCTTTTTCTAAGGCCTACTGCTTTTCCTTCTTGACCTTACCGATACGTAACATAGTTCCTACATATACTCACCGGGGATACACCGCGTTGAGATACACAAGCAATTAGGTTAGCTACGATGCTTGATTTTACACGATGCTTGTTCGATGCTTGATTGCAGGTTACACGTTCAGCACGAGGTCAGGTTTATAGGAAGGAGGTAGAAAGAGCCATTAAAGTAAGGAAGGGGCTAGATATAAACATTAGTGCGAAACGAAACGATGGATTAATTAAAGGGTGGATGTAGATAAAAATATATTTCTATAGCTCTAGCTTTTAGGATTCATTCGGTTGCTCGGTATGTGGTGCGGCAGGAATAGACTGGGTTTTTCCAAGGGAGGTGAATTTTGAATACTGTGGTTTCCGCTGATCCCGTTGTGTTGCTATGGTGAACATTCTCTTCACTAATTTCGGCTTTTGTCTCAGTGAACAACTGCTTATCCCCGCAGATTTTGCTTAATCGTTATATTCGGCAGGGGTGCCCTCTTGCTCCCTATTTGTATGTCTTAACTACTTATGCTATGGGTTATCTCTTGGAGGCTGCGCGTATATCAGGGCAGATTAAGGGACGGAGTTGCTCGACCAAAGGGAGAGGGTATTCTTCTCCCAGATGGTTCATAAATGGGTTTTCACCATTTTGCAGATGACTCCCTTCTCTCGGTGAAGGCTGAGCAGGCATCGGTTGATGGGGCTCTTGCTTGTTTGGACACTTTTGGTGTGGCCTCTGGGGCAGTGGTCAGTCCTCACCAAACTTACTTTTGGCTTATTGGGTTGGATTCACCTCTCGACTGGACCCCTCCTGCCTGGTCTTATATTCGCCCCGGGGTCATTGTAAGAGACTTGGGTATCCCCTTTGGTGTTGGTTTGTCGCCGGTTGCTATGTGGGATTGGTGTCTTCAGAGGTTGCAGAGTAAGCTACATGTCTGGCATCATAAGGATATCCCTTTTGCAGGAAAGTTTACTGTGGTTGGCTGCATTCTTAAGGCTTATCATGTTTACTATGTCTCTTGTTGGTACCCTAACTAAGCTTATTGCCATATATAAAATAAGACCTTATTACTGGCTCTGTAATGCAGTATAATAACTAATAAGCCTATATGGAATTAGAGAATACACTAGCTTACTATAAATCCCATAGAATAAGTGATATATTTTGTAACTTATGAACACTGATAGCTTGGTCAAGCTTGAATACTTATATCACTGAAAGGTTAGACATAAGAAAGCTGCATATTTAATGAGTTGTAGTATTAAGCTAACCCCTATGTTACTCTACAGGTATTGACTAGTGCTTATGATTACAATGGTTATAAGAGTTGAACCAATGGACTCCAGCTTTACATGTTATACCGCATTCATTACCCATATTAGCTTATGTTTTCTAATTAGGGAAATACACTGTGCTTATACACTCTCAATCTATGCTAATCGTATAACATCAAGCATCATTGATTACAAAGAGTGTGTTAAGTAGAGCTAAGGTCAATGGTTCTAATTAACAACACGTGAATAAGGAGGATCAATCATTGATTACTATAAACCAATGACATTAATGTTATATGATACTGTTATATCCTATATTACTCTATTCAATGGACTTACTTCTACTCATGTATGTTTATAGAAAGTACTAGTAAGCTTTATCTAACTAAGTTGGCAGCTTATACGGGTTCAACAATGCCTGTAATCAACCTGATAGCATGTGATAAACAGGTGATATTATGCAAACACCATTAGCTTATTCATAGTAATTACGACTATTACACATTGATATAGCGCAAAAGATTGTGAAAGCTTACAAAAGGCTATGTCTGGGCAAGTATGAGTAAGGTAGAGTTTACTACCTACTAAAGATCAATATACCATAGCATCAAAAAGGGAGAAAGACAAATGGCATTAGATTGAATCCCAGAAGCAAGAGGGGTGTGGGCAGGCTTACAATCCTCCATCTTGAAGTGTTGCAGAAAGTCCGATGCATACTGCGGCTAGGAGAGTTATATCCCTGAGGAGGACTGAGTGATCTGAAGTCCCAGAAAATAGTGAAGCATACCTAAATAAATACTATCAAAGGAGTCCTGGAGATGTAGCTTAAGTTACTTAACCAAGGATGGTGAATTACCAATCATGATGTCATCAACATAAAGCAAAACAATAAGGGTATGACCATCATGATGGCAAATATAGATAACATGCTCAACCTCGCAGTGAAAGAAACCACAACTGGTAAAGGTGTGAATTTATCCTTCCAATCTAAAGGTTCCTGCTTAAGCCCATCAATAGAATACTTATTGAGTTTGCAAACCAATGCTGTAGGCTTATCTTGAGCAAATCCTGGTGGCTGCAACATCTAATTTCCTCCATCTTTCCCTGATTTCCTGGGAGGAACCCTAGTCATCGATCAAGTCCACCAGGCTCTTTTTCAGATCTTTTGGTTAATAACCTACTCAAGGATCCGTCCAGTACCCATGCTATCCTACCTAGCTTCCGTCTTTTCGGAAAATTCCCCACCTCACCCAAAAGTAGGTATATAGTTTTCAAAGGTGAGTATTATTATGTTCAAAAGGAGGTTCAGTTTCCAAGGCTGAAAGCATAGGCTGTAGTGAGTAGGTTCTAAAGGATGTTCCCAAGGATAGGTATTATGAATATGAGGGTCCAAAGAGTGAAAGAATCGAGGGCAGTGTCACAACTCCAGGTCCGTTGAGTGTAAAGGTCGATATTTTTCCGGTAATGGGTAAAACAAAATGCCTGTATGGTTATTCAGTTAATTCGTGATCTCACTTAAACTAACTCCAGATTCATTATATATGTGAATACACAAACAAACTAGGCAAAGCGCCACGTTATTCTATCATGTTGTTTCCTCCCCCATATGGTCTTGGGATAAACCCCTTCCCTAGGTGTTTCTAATTATATTTTGTCTTTCTTAGAAAGTGAACCTACCTCTCTCTTCCTAGCGTGAATTAAACAACCATTTCTGTGTCTGGTGAAGATTCTAAGGTCCAAAGGTGAGTAAGGAATAAAATAACATAATTGTTTGAACCGTTAATCCCCGATCTATGACTGTCACGGTTTCCATCCTGGTATCCCCTACCAGTACACCATCATGTAGTATTGGTATTGAGTGGATCAACTCTGGGATCTACAGCAAAACCTGGATTGAGTGATGCAAACCTCTGGCATAAAGCGCATATTGAGTAGCAGCATCGGCTCTTGAATAAACTACCGGAATCCTGGACTGATGAAACCTGGCATTTCCTTGCTCTCCTTTTCTCGAGCAAGAGCTTCGCACCTTGGATTTCTTCTCAACAGCCTGCTGAGCTTTAGTTCCATGGCCTCTAACAGGAAGTTAGTCTCGCCCTTACTGCTTTAGCTGAAGTCCGTCTCTCACTATGAATAAAAACCTAAGACTATATGATATCGCATCAATGCGTCCTTTCCATGGCAAGTACACATCCTCCTGATCACTAGGAGAAACCCCCCTTTTTATAGATCTAGACATAAACCCATTGATATAATTGATATATGAGCTCGCATCAAGACGTTTACCTTTTCCATACAGGATAGGTTAGTCAGGATAAGTTAGTATTGCCCTCCTTATTGCCTTAGCTTATGAGAATAGCCATGCCCATTCATCAATCCATGGAGACTTGCATCTAGACGTCCTCCTTGCCATTACGATTTTATGTGAAATCCATTACTTTATTTTGATTGAGCGCTACCCGCCTTATGTTGTGGAAGGATCGCTACCGCTCGATTATACGACGCCTCCGTACGCCCCGCATTTAAACGATACCGATACCCGCGATAACACTAAATGCCATAGCGACGAGACACAGGTACACTCACGATACACATATTTTATTCCAATAGCCCCTGAACATAGCATATTATCTACGTCATTGTCCTCCGTAGAACCAGTGGCTTATTTTCCACGCGCGCTTCATACCCGCATTCTACCATTACCGCCCGCATCCACACATGTAAACCAAGGCCCTGTACACGTAAGGATGGAAGGAAGGAGGATACCACACAGGAAGGACACATATTGGCAAATAAGGAAGGACCAGTAAAGTAAGTGGATTTAATTTGTTGATACTCGCACCCCGGGGGACTAGGGATGCCGGGGAGGGAGGGAGGTAAGTCTTCGATATGAGTGGGCCAACGAACGAACGGATCCAGAATGAACCAATAAATGTGTTTGTTTTAGGTGGTCACCAATTAGGAGTAGTAATTGATAAGATTGATTGCTAGACAACATCTTTCAGGGGCGAGGCGGGGACGATAACAGTTAACATAGAGTTTTAGGTGCAGCGCTACTACGGACGGAGCGAAATAGACCCAAGAGAGATGAATTTAATCGTATGTTACCCACAGGTTTGTGCGATTCAGTAAGGTATGGTCCCAATTGTTGTTATTCAGTAAGGGATACAGAGTTGTTGTTCAGTTTAATCCGCATTCAGTCCCCATTCTGATAGCCGCAACAGCCCTGTATGTGCGTCCCCCGCCCACTAGACTGGACCAATCCCAGGATGCCGAACTTGAGACAGACATGCATGATTTGTTACGACTGGTAATGGCTTACTGCTACGGAACACAGAAATGGTTCTTACATAAAAATGATTTAAGGGAGGCATTAATTTACAATGCTTACTTATGGATGCAACTCTCGAGGATCATGCGCCAGACACAAAGTTGCGTTGGCCCAGATTCACAAAACCGCCTCATTAGCCATTCTTGGATAATAAAATAGCCTTGAGGGTCCGAGCATTGCTCCATAGGGCACTAAAAGTATATTTTCTATTTATTCAACTATTCCCTTTTATAACGTTTCTATATGAATTACAAGCAGGATGGATTCATTTGCTTTGAGCTTGACCGCCTTTATGCTTGCTGGGTAGGAGAGAGGAACCGAGGATGGTCTACACGGCTTGTTCCTTTATCTAGTTAAAGCAAACTAAGTAGAGGGACAGAGAGAGCGCTTTGCTAGGGAAAGAAACGCAAGGCACGGAGTGTTGGAGTTGGTTCTGGTCGATCCGACCTTTCCAAACACGCATTCGATAAAGGCACAGGGAGGTCCAAGTAATATGATGCATCTGGGTTGATAACTCTAATTTGTATCTAGTAAACTCGACTCATTTAATGCAGTTAAGGTGATTCCACCCTTCAAATAAGGCAGGTGGGATACAGGCATCCGGGTTGGGTGGTTCCGGTTGATTCCAAAAATCCCCCGAAACGGGCATTTTATAAATAGAAGATGGGTGGGGGTTCGAAGTAATATTCTCCATCTGGGCTGAAGAACTTGAAATTGTATTTAGGTAATTTTACTCCGTGCCTGCATTTAAGTGATTAAACTTCCTTCCATCCAACAGACGAGGTTTTCTGATGGACCATAATCCATCCCATCCCATCTGGCAGTTCGACGATCTCTGTTAAAGGAAAACCTATCGGCTAATCAACCATCCCGCCATACAACTAAAAGTGCTTGCTCGGCTAATTGACCAGCCAGCCGTGTCTCTGAAGTTATGGCTGTAGAGTTAGTAAGTACTGCTATTTACTTATTAGGATGGGTTCATCCAACCTTTGACCCCCGGCTCTCAATTACTTTAACTTAGAGGGCTACCCTATGCCTACTTGAAGACTTCAGCGGGATACTCCCTCATTTACCCAATGTGATGCCCCAAACTTACAGCCCGTTGTATGGGCGGGCTTCAACATAGAGCTGTATAGAGCTGTTGCACCGGGCGTTCGATAACACTTCCTGAAAGAATAATTTTACTTGGGTAATTCTATGGATACCTTCCTTTTACTTACGTGCATGCTATACACTTGTTCTACCAGACTTTATTTACTTACCGCCCAAAATGACAAGGAATTACAAGACCGGTTCAATTGTTATTCAATGGGTGAAACTCTTGATTTGTCAATTTTGGTCTATTTTATGTTTATTTCTTTGTTAGCATAATTACGTATATAATAATAGTGACTGACCTGACCAATCTATATATCCAGGAAAGGTAAGAACGGAAAGCCATAACATCAAAGAAGGAAAGTAGTTTCAACCACCCCCTTCCCTTCCTTCCCACCAGATCAACAAAGCAGCACTCAAAGACTGGACGTCTCTTCCCTGAAGCCACTCCTTCTCCTTCTTGTGCTAGCAGGTCTCTATCCATCCCGACTTGCTCACTCTCACTTGGTTGGCATCCGTCCACGACTTGATATACTTCAGACTTCATATGTCCTTCCAGTCTATTCCAAACCATACTAGCAGCCTTAAACTAAGGCATTTTTAGGCCTATTGGACTTAGGACTTAGAGTAGCATGTTCCTGTGGGGATGGTACCTACCGAGAAGGGGTTTCCCTTTACCTGCTTATATCGTTTAACTGCTTGATTGGGAATTATGATACATCAGAGCAACCTCGTTGGATTATGGGGCCGCCCGCAATAATAAAAATCTAGCAAGCGGTAAGGTTTCCGCTCAAGCTCAAAGCAAATGAATCCGTCCCATCCATCCTATTCAGCAATCCATCCCATCCAGCGGCGATACATCTGTAGGCAGGCATAAGAGGAGAGGTTGTTTCCGAAAAGCAGCAATAAGGGCGGGTGGTGTTTAAATGGATAAATAACGTATGTAAAGGCCCGATATCAAATCGTAAAATTCCCATCTGAAAAAGTCACCAGGTTAGGTAGTTCCGGTCGTCGATCCGAAAAAGCTTTGCCAAGTGCGCATTTGAGGCACGTAGTGGTGTTTTTTGTTGGGAGTTCCGAGGCATATTCTCTATCTGGCTATGCTATTTCCCCGAGGTATGGTACCTTTATCTCGTGCAGCTTCAAGGCACGGAGTGATCGGTCGGGTGGATTCAAAAAACCTTCGCCAACTGCGTATTTGATAAAGACAAGGCACGGAGTGGACAGGGTCGTATTCATTATTCTTCTCCATCTGGGTGCCCGCTCGAACTAAAATTGTCATATAGGACACTCGATTCATTACTAAGCTCCTTCCGCCTTTGGCTTGTGGGCGTCTTAATTCCCTCAAGGGTGTAAAGTAAATAGCAATGTTCTTTCTGCCTATCCAAGCAAGCAAGCCATCTCCTTCCTCCATTCGAGCAAAACTGTGCATTCATTCCAAGTGGATCCAGCCACCCATCCAGCCATTCAAGCAAGGAGATTCCGCCGGGGTCTCAAACTTTCATTTTAATAAAGTAAAATCGCTTTCGCACCTGCATGTAAGGTAATAAATATAAGGGGTCTTACTTTAGTGACTCAATCTGGCCGGCTGTAAATAAGTTTCACGATATAATTGGGTGGGAGTGGGGACATTCAAAGGCAGGCTGCTGGAATTATTAATGAACTAACCTTTTGAAAGGAAAGAGACTAGCCCTACTTCGAACAAGCTGCCGCCCTTTACTTGAGGATTCTGGCGCCTAGGCTCAAGCCCCCCCACCCAATAAGTAAACTTCAGTCCGACCCTACAATAGAAGCGCTGGTACTGTATTTCTGGTTGAAGCAATAGGTTATTTATCCAAAGGTGGTAGGTTAAGCGAGGGGGGAAATATAAGTTGGTTAATAGGACAGGTGGGTAGTTGTTAATCATAAAGGTAAATAGGCTGATAAAAGGGAAATGGTTCTTCGTGCCCATCCCCCATAAGATCTCTCTCTGAAGTTCAGGCGGCTTTAGTTGAGCTGACTTACCATTATTTCATTGTGAGGGTTGTTTATGCTGTGAACGGCCTTTCATTGGTTGACATTATGGCTGGAAAATGCGGATATCTATTCGATTGTAACGAAATCATTATAGCGTCATCAGAAGAACAATCAGTATGGAAGGGGGGATATGAACGACAAGTAATCTTTATAGGCAAGCCGGAAAAAGAAAGATAGGGAGATTAGACCGAAGATGCCAGGTCAGGTTCTCCGAAAGAGAGAGAGTGCTTTTTCTTTTTGACTGAAGGAAGGATGGCTTGCTCGAGGTTAGGAGGGCAAGGAAGAGAAATGAAGTGCTTCTGGTGTCCTGTTAACCTAATAAGGACTAGTTAGTCCAAAGGGCATAAAATTTGTGTTATGCATCAATGGGTTTTCTCTTGCCTTGTACCACATCTTCCGTGTGTAGCGTACGTATACGCGTATAAAGTGTGTTGCACCCTTTCTTTCCTTTGCTTTCTTCTGTTAATTTATTCAGTTCCGTTGTTGGATAATATGTATCACATCTAAATATCCTCCCGAGGCTGGCATACCCATCTATCTATCACGGGACCGAATTGCCAATCCGACAATTGCTTTGTGATGCTTTCGATCGATGCCTGGCAATTCATTCATAAGACGGGTAAGGTGCTTTATGGTTAGAAGGTTTGGGGAGGCGGGGGGAAGCTCCGCACTACTCTGAATATCTGATAAACCTATTCTTATCGAGGTTCGGAGGAGTGGGAGTAGCATATTTGTTAGTATAATGAAACTATCTAGCCTGATGAAGGAAAAGGAGTGGAATCTTGGGCTAGTCCGTTAGTTAGTTACAGATATCTAGCGGAGCATTTCTATATAATTTACTCTGATCAAATGGATAGTTACTTATTCTCTTTGTCCTTCTATTGTTGGAGGGGAACAGTAATCGATATAATGAGAATGAAATGCCGCTGATCGATGGACTTCATTAGCTTGATCGGGCGAGGGCTAAACTACACTCGTCAGCTTGAATGAATAAAGCCGGCCCGGCCGTGTCTCAGTCCCAGTGTGATCCGAAAAGACCAGCTCATGATTATGTCCAACCTTCCTTCCCCACTGCAATTCGTCCCCTCTTCCTGTGCCTAAAGTAATTCCCCCCCGCCTTACTCCAATATACCGGTCCCCAAGGCAGGATTGTTCAAGCCACTTTGGGCTTTATCATTGGAATCAATTGTCATTACATACGAAAGGAACTAACCTGTTTCCCGACAACGAGGCACGTTATCTAAAGAAAAGAGTATCATCCATCCCTTCCCATCTCATCCCATTCAAACGGAAGCGGGTACAGGAAACACGGCTACAGAGACAGAGAACGCGGTGAAGGTTATACCTTACCATAAACCTAATGCTCTACATCTCACGGCCACCCATATCTAAGCTTATCCTATTCCTATCCAACAGGCTACTATAGCACTAGCTAATAGAGACGGGGAACGGAAGGCGGAAGAGATAGATACCCACACCATGAAGACGGATACGGCCACAAGCAACCGAGAGATGAGGGATGATAAAAGATCATCAGCTGATGATCCAATCAAGAATGATGAAAGGAATAATCAGTGCTCCGAAAAGGATGAGAAGAATCAGTGATCCGAAAAGGAGGAAAGGATGATGGCTACTATATAAGATTGTGGGGGAGCTTCAGCGGAGAAGAAGGGGGGCTCGCTTCGCTAAACTTGAGGTATCCGCAGTTATCAGTATTGAAGGCACGGAGTGGTGTTTTTGGATAAGCTGATGGTGGTATTGGTAGATGCCCATCTTTATAAGAAAAAACGCGTTATACCGCTGGTTAAATTAGTATTTTACTGATTTCTACTTAAAATTGAGTTATTACATATAGAAGGAAATCTTATAAAACCTCCCATGCTTTCCGTCGGTAAACGAAGATTGGGTTATTACATATATAATACGCAGCAGCATTGTCGTTTATTTCACAGCATATCAACAAGTTTATTAGCCTTCCCCTTTTCGTACCCAATCAACGGATTTCATTGTTGGAGAAAACAATTCTATAATAGAGCATTCGAAGTGCCTAGCTTGCTGCAACATGCTTCGTGTTCGGGGGTACTTTAGTGGCCCATGATAAGTGTGGATGATTGTATCTCTCCACTAAAGGTAGTGCTTCCATTCCCGCCCGGACTAGGGAAAACGATTCCTTGTCATAGGTTGGATAGTTGAGGACTGCCCCACCAACCATCTCCGAATGATAGCAAACTGGCCTCCTGCCTTGCAATGGGGCAACGCTCACGACATGGATGGCCTAATGCATTAGTCTCGATCCCAAAGGGAGACCTAAAATTATTGGGTATTCCTATTTCCTTCCCTTGATCGCTACTGACTTATCCTTATTCCCTTCTCTGCTTCCCCCGATAGCTCTTCCCCTGAAGGGGGTGGGGATGGATGGCTTTACTTACTTCCCCCGAAGGGCTTATAGGGACGGAATTGTAGTTAAGGTAGGCGAGTATATATGAGTTCGATAGATGAGTGAGGGTTAGGTGCTTAAGAGGATGTTTATCACTGCACGCACTTCCCTATCTCTCGCAGGCAAGAATCAAGGATGATCTGCACTTGACTTGCACTTCGTTCCTCATACATAAACATGTATTCCAGTACGTGGGTGGGATGTGTGATATGGTAGGCTCAAGCTCACCACTATCTATCCTGTCGGGGCAGAAGCGGAGAGGTGGAAAGTATTCGTCTAGGAATTCATCTAGCGGGCATACCCATGCTCAGGTGGAAAACAAGCATGGCTGCCAAATAAAGTACACTGCGGATCCGTTATATAAACTGTAAAATCATGGCCACGAAACAATACACGGTGGATCCATGTAAAAATAAGATAATAGCCACGAACAGATACACAGTGGATCTATATCTCTGTGTACATCAGGAGAACAACTGGAATTGCGCAAAGAGCAATCTGGTTCTCCAAGGTACCAATGCAGTATAAGGTAGTGGTACTGTAAATAAAACTAAACCAGTAGCACCAATGAGGGATGCCACCACAGCCCAAGGTCTTCAATCAAAATCCGTCGCAATGTACAAATAGAAACCATGTGAAGAAATGTGTCGTAGTCGAACATGGGATAAACCATATAGTCCTAGTAATTGCTGAATATCCTTGCCAGACACGAGGTAACCCACCGATAATTACAATAGGTACCAAGGTACTTGGTACATTCTAGCAAGTGCGACTAAATGTGCTAGTGTCGAACACTTGTAAGAATCAACTGATCTGGTGTCATTGATGAATACCCATTGTCGAGTGCAAGGGAACCTGCCACTGATGACAGCAAACCCAAAGGTACTATAAGGGTATAAAAATATCGTTCCTAGATAAATATGAACTGGAGTCGATAGGAAGAGATCCGTCGGAAGGAGGGCCATGAGGAATCCCACGTCAACCGACACGAGATAGGAACAAGAACTTATTTTATTTTATGTCTTGGACAGTAACTTGTTGAAAGAACATACCACCGAGTACAACTTTCGAATGCACCAGATGCAATTAGCACAAATGTAACGTAAGTAATAGAACCCGTGACTATAATAGAAGGCAAGAGGAAGAAGGAAAGCTCCTCATTAACCCACTATAATCAATCAATCTCACTCACGTTATAGCGCTCACCGGCCTTAAGATGCTGCACAAGGGCATAATCGAATATGTAAACGGATGATATGGTAAGGAAGTAAGAATAAAGAGGCAGTAAGAAGAATGGATGCTGCCCCTGACGCTTACCACTGAATAGTAATGATGCTTCCACCTATATTTTATATCGGTTCAGTAAAAAGAGACAGTTCAGTAAAAGAGAGAAAGAATGTTACCTTACCTGCTACTGAACAATGGCCCTTACCTTAACGCTAACTCGATGATGCTGATGCGAAGGAAGATGGTTCTCTCTTAAAACCACTCATAAACCAGCAAGCAGCTTAAGGAAGGAAGACCCCAATCCAGCTCCTAAGGAAGGAAGGTTCCTTCTATCAATACATTATAGCACTCACCGGCCTTGGGATGCTCCAAGACAGTAAGAAGGAATGGATGCAGCAAGACCCCGAACAAATATGAAAAGGCAGTAAGAGGAAGGAATATAGTAAAGCAGTAATCGTCGAATATGTAAACGAATATGGTAAGGCAGTAATCCGAATATGTATCCGAATATGTACACGAATATAACAAAGCAACAGTAAGGAAGAACGATTATGGAAAGGCGGTAATCGAATATGTAAACGGATATAGTAAAGCAGCAGCAGTAAGGAAGCACGGATATGCTAAGGCTGTAGAAAACGAATATGAAAAGGCAGCAGTAAGGAACAACCGAATATGGGGAAAAGCAGTAAGGAATAACAAATATGGTAAGGGGGCACAGTAGGGAATAAAAAAATACGGTAAGGAAGTAGGAAAAATGAATATGTATGGCCCCAGGCAGTAATTGAATATTTATGTCATTTAGCTACTTACGATCTATGTCTCCCGGCATAAGGAAGGCCCAACAACAGCAAGGCCCTTAACTATAAACCCCCTTTCTACCTTGGTAACTTACCTACCTTGATAATAGTGGTCGATAATCAGAGAAAGTTTGTCTCGGCCGACCTGGTCTCGCGCCTCACCTCTTGTTTCGCCCGCCGGCCTAACCTCCTCACCCTGAAGCTTACTCACGTTATAGCACTGCCTTCGATACATGTTTTCATAGGCCAACCAATAAGGAAATAAATTCTGTCTGTCCCACGCCCCACCTCTGGTCTCGCTCCACTTCGCCCTAATTAAGTGGGTGTTTTAAGCGTTCTCACATTGAAGCGCCTACCGGAGAATAAATTTCATAGGCCAACCAATAAGCAAAGATGTCTGTCTGTCCCGACCTAGTATCACCCTACTCAGCTTCGAGCTTCCTCACGTTTTGAAATGCTTCCCCCGCCGAATACACGTTCTTAAACCAATTAAGAAGATATGTCTGTCTCGACCTGGTGGCCTCACCCTGACCTCACACTGAAGTTCCTTGTTTCATAAACTAACCAATAAAAAAGTATGTCTGCGGTAGTGCGGTCCTCAACCTACCGATTTACCTGATCCGAAGCTCTCTTATCACGAAGCTGTCTTTTCACGAACGACTAGCCAATAATAAAATATGTATACAATAACGGTCCCCCAGAGCTGCTGTCTTATCATGAACAACTACAAGAAGATATGAATGCAGTAACGGTAATCATCTGAATAATACTTAAAGTGGGTGACTTACCAACTGGTTAGCCAGAGCCATTGAGGGTAAAATCTTTTATTAACTACCTTCGCTTACCTAACAAAGGAAGGTACAGTTTGTTCTTAGCTTACGCCGCCTTACCTTAGCTTACGAGAGAGTAGGTTTTATTAGATGCTTTTATGAAGGAAGGTAGGTGCGATTGTTCCCCTTACGTTTATGGCTCACTCTTGAATGAAAGCAGTTAGATCAGTCAGTACCAGCCACCTTAATCTACCTAACCTGAATCTGCATTACCTGAGTATGCTTTACCCGAGTATGCGTCTTAAAGTCCTGCCTCACCTGAGTCTTCTGCATCACCTGAGCCCACCTGATTATTTCTTACCAGAGCCTGCCTCACCAGAGTAAAACCTAAGGTCCTGACTTACCAGAGTTACCCTACCTGGTCTCGCCCTAGGGTCCTGCCTTACGGTCCTTCCAACCTTATTACTTGGTAGATATATATCACGAAGTAAGTCAATTAATAAGTAAGCCATAGGTATCCTCCTCTCGACGCTAGAGGATATTGGTTAAAAAGTACAACACGTCATCCCTTCAAATGAGGATTGGTTACTTAGGGTTGGTGAAAATACACGATCACTTGAAAGAGGATTGGTGATAATACACACGATTACTTGAAGAAGGATTAATGCAAGTACATGATCACTTGAAAGCTGTGAGGCGAATCAATAAATCAAGCTTTGTCTAGGTCCCTATCTGATGGCTAGTCTCCATACCCTACGCCTTACGCTCACGAATGCTCACGTTTAATAGAAAATAACTTAAGTGAAGGAAGGTTGAGCAAAGGAGCTTAAGTGAATATTGAAAACCGTCTCAATATCCATTTTAACACATGTTTATCGCTACCTACTACAGCTATTTGGGTGCTATCCGATCTTGGTCAATCAATAAGTTTCAGTCAAATAGAAAAGTTGGGTTAGTTAGGTCCACCATAATGAAACACTTTTTAGGTCCCTTTAATTAAGTATGTATCATGATGCCCCATTATGTACGCTTTAAGATGATGTCCCCAGCACTACCCACATATTGGAAACATGCCAAATATACCCCAACCTCCATAAACCCAACTCAACCGGAAGGAAAGGAAGGAAGGAAAGAATGAAGAAAAAACTTGGACATAGCCCGACCGAGACGGGATCACTTCAGTATACGCTCAACCCCTGGTGGCAGAAGAAAAGGCCAGGGGATCCTCGACTTCGTCATCCCCCTAAGCCTTTGTACCCTTTGAGCCTTCAGCCTTCTCACTTACATCCACTTTGCCAGAAGGAGGATCAAAATAAATTGTATTTACCGGCTTAATCGGATCGGAATCGGAAAATAAAACAAGTTTTAGTACAACAGCATTTCAAAAACTTCCTAATTTGGGGATTTTATTATTTAGTTTGAGGTGGCCGAGGCAATCTCCTCATCTGGGCATCAAAATGTATTTTATTCGCTATAAACCATACCTTTTTAGAGCGTTTCTCTGCCCGCTCTGATATCCGAGCAAAGAGAAGAAAGATTGTAAGCTCAAGGACACCACGAATCTAGAATAGAACATCGATTGAAAACTGGACACATAGACCTTTCTAAGATGAAATAGACCTTTCAATCCATTGGTTCACATCTCCTCGTGCCAGGATCTCATCCCTCGCAACCCCTTCCGCTCCAACCCCGCCTCAGATAATGGCATTGCTTAGCTCAGTTCCTAGTGGAAGAGAGATTTGATTCGATGAAATCCAATTGATCAAGCAGGAAGCCAGATGAACTCCTATTTATAGAGGGAAGACCTGGGTGGGCAGAAGGGTCCATCTATCTATCCATCTCGATTAATAGAAATAGGTAAATGATAGAATCCCATTAGCGTCTCTCGAAAGCGAATAGATATAGATAAAGTCATCGATCAAGGACCCGTGAGCTTGACCCATCGACTAGGGACATTGGTTGACACTGTTATGACCCCAGCTTATTAGGCATGTTCGGGGAGGAGCCTATATAGAATCTTGGCTTCGGGTATCCGAAGGAGAGCTATCAATTTTGATAAAGCTTACTTTTCATTGATTCATCCCAATCCTCTCCCTCGAGCCCTATTAGGCAGATACATTGAAAGATCGAGTTACTGTTCCAGTCCCATATCCATATACAGAGTATGTTCGAGAGCCATAAGAAGCATAGCTAGCATCCCTTCTTTTAATGGACCAAGAAACAAATCCAATCTCATTTAAAGACCCAGCATCAGAGTCAAAGATGGCAGCAAAGCCCGCGGCATCTATTCATGCCCCAGATCCCATTCGCCCGATTCCAAATCTATGCGTAAATTGACCCGAGTCATATCCCCCAGTTGCAGTCCCATCATTTGAACCGGCATTATTCCCAGCATCAGTCGAACACGGGCATTCCCGCAGCATTCGAACTGGCATCATTCATTCCCAAGCAGCATTATTCCCGGCAGCACAACCAGGAGCAGCAGAACCGGCACTATTGATTGCTCTCATTCCAAAATATGGAGAAATGGCCTTCCCCGTATTGGCAATGATCTAGGGCTTTTTTCTTCCACCTTCCACGTCCCTATCTGATTTGAAGCTTATGTCAAATGGAAGGTAGGGTGCAGGGGTAACTATTCATGCGTTCCCAAGCTCAAGGTTAAAAAAGGCTCAAGGGAAATATAGCGCTAAGGGGTAAGGTATGTGGATCAAGGGTCAATCCAACCAGCTCCAAGGGGTAGGGGTAAAGGCTTATGTCCTGGCTACTTATCTTTATGTGTTTTTGTGTCCTAACAACAGTTCTTCATTAGTCCTCCTCAACTGGCGCGCTCAAAGCTCAAGGGGGAAGTAATTATTTAGTAGAATTGGGCTATCTTTGTTCAGGGGTGCGGGTTCGTACCTAACCCCCATTGGGGCACAAAAACACTTTATCGCCGCTCGATACGCCACCCTCTCACTCGTTAATTTACCAGTTTCAATGGCTCAGTTCAATGATCAATTAAGCACTTGCAGACGCCTTGCCCGATGCGGACAAGCAACTTCGTACCACCTTTCATTATAAAATTTACCATTTCAAGGTCGGATTGAGCTTCTTTTTTCTATCCCCAAAGTAGCCTTGCCGAGCAAACCTTCCGTCTCTGGTGGGCGGGTACCGTGTCTCCCGATAAATATCGGTACATATGGCGTAAGTAAGACGGTTTCTCCTTCAATTCTAGTTTCAAAACCCGGCTTTGTTGGACTGTGCAATTAGTCTTATTCTGCCTGCGGGATAGGCTCCGAACATACGATTGGTTCTAAAGCGAGAATCTTATAAATGGGAAGGAAAGGAAGGCTTTCAATACGTGTAGCCTCAGATTTCTTTATTCCCCTCAAAGGCTGACGTTACGCTTTTTTCTATTTATTCTCCTCAAAGCCTGAGCTCTGCGTAAGTCAGGAATAACCTTACCTTCTAGCTAGCTATTTTAGGGGAATATAAGGCCTTGAAGCGGTCCTTCGGAAGCAGGCAAGATTGCTGGCTCCTTGGTTCAGAAGTATTGAGTAATAGTGAAGGGGAAGAAAGAAAGGATAAGAGGCAGCATCAGGGGTAGCAGGAGAGGATAGAGCGCCAGCCAGCCGAGATCAATGAGGACTAATAATGGGATGAAGAATGGAGAAGTCAATAGGTGCCATCTGGTATAAAGGGGGGGTAAGGGCCTGCTGAGCAGTCTTCCCAGCCGCACTCGAACTGACATCATCATAATTCTTCCCAGGATAACAAGGATTACCAGCAAAAGCAGAACAACCATCAGCCAAATCAGCACCAGTTTCAGGTGCATTATTCCCAGCATTCCCAGCAGTTCCATAAACATCCCCATGAGCAGTTTAACCAGCACTTCTTCAGAGAGTATCAACAAGCTTGGCTAGAGCTACCCATCCATTATCTTTCAAAGCTTTACGAGAGGTACCACCTCGGGGCCAATGGCATAGAATTAACCAGAGGGATCTACCCCTATGGAGAGCTGGGTCAGTCGGCTTGGGATCGATGGGTCAGCACTACAGCGTGCATGCAAATCTGGCCTTAAAAAAAAAAGAGACTTTCAACCTGAGGTGAGGGATCCACAACTTAGAAGGGTGAAAGTGTGGATACAGCACGCTAAAATGGCCTTTATGGCAAGAGGTTTTTACCTCATCCGCCTAAGCCTCGTCGTTCTGCTGCCACTTGTCTAATCGAACTCTCACGAAAGACTTTCGGAACTTCTTATGCTCTGGGAAACAAACTCTACCCCTCCGCTTTGCCGTCTGTTCTCTCGGAAGTTGGGCCACCTTGAATAGGAAGTAGGAGTAGCTCTAATCCCTGGTTAGTCTAAAAGGATGGGAAAGAGTGGGTAAGTCCAGGCAGACGTTACGAAGATACAGAAGGGAGCATGATTGCTGAGATAACGGGTATAACTGACGAATGCCTAAAGAGGACACCCAGATGGCAGTTCATGAGGCGAGCTGATCCTTTCAGGAGGAGAAGACCGCCCCTACCTTCCGAAGAATGAAGATAGACAGGAGAACAATGACCTTCCCTCTCGTGGATAACTATCTTTAATTCTGTCTATCTCGAAGTCTTATTTTTCCTCATCCTTTGGGATAAAAACTTTTCCGTTATTTCTGTGCCTATTTTGAGGAGTTTCTTTCCTAAGTTACTTCTTGGGTGGGCCATTGTCAGGGTTCGCCATCCTTCCTCTCCCGTTGGTCGAGCGAGTACCTTCCTTGCCTTCATTCTTCGGGTTCGACCATCCTGCCTCTTTTAGGGAAAAAACTTTACTCACAACTTACATATGAAAGATTCATGCTTCTACGCTTCCACGTCAGCAAGCTCAGAAGCAAGCCCTAAAAGATAAGTAATATAAGCAATCCACTCTTATCTTAAGGATCGATGAGCCCATTTCATTCATTTCCGGCTATGCGTTCCCGTTTCCCTACGCATCGAACCAAGAAGCATTTGTCTTTATTTCCGGCTGAATAATATTCTTCATTCACAGTAATTAAATTACTAAGTAATGTAACCGATCATTGGTCGTCATTCGATCGAGGCGGACAGCAGCGTGAACGGAGGGAGTTCGGTCATACTTCGGGACAGTGCATCTGTCTCCCAATTCTTCATTCAACCACGCACGATGCAGATAGAAAAAAGGCAGGTGCATCACATTAGCCCGAAGAGCAGGAGCGAGAGCCAACCAATAGTCACTTCCAAGAAAACTTAGCCCTTATATCTATCTTGGGCTTGTCCCATTCCTACATTGAGGCTAGCTTGATTGACAGGCCCCTTTCAGGTCAGGCTTGAGAGCTAAAGCTATAAAATCCTTGGCCTGCTAGACATATTCCTATAATTATGATAGGGGTGATGATTAACTCATCTGGTTTTTTTAATACGTGGTTCGAATCAGGCTGGTAGCAGTGCGGTGGGAAGGCCATATCATTCTTCTCAGGTAAGCGGGATCGAGTTGATTTGCCTCCTACAAGACCTATATGATCAGTCACTTCGGGATAGCAAAATGCTTCCCTCTTCATTTGGAAACAAATAGCGCAGAGCATACGTACGGGTTTCAAGAGATTAACAACTAACGTACCTATTTTCGTGATGCTCAGGCTTTTCAAGTAAATAAATTATTTTCTCAATTCTGAGATTGCATAATTACGTGTATAATTCATGACCGTAAGATACAAAGTTGAAGGAAGGTTCGTTTGGATTGACCCTCATACAATGAGATTTGTTAGTTCAATAGAATCTGTACGCTTTATGCTCAAAATTGAATAGATCAGACATACTAAAAAAAACCCCAAAAAGAGTTTTATCCTGGCAAAGAACGAACGCTAGCTATATGCTTAACACTTGCTAGTCACCCTCATATTGCGTGATAAATAGGATCCTTCTTAGCGTTTCCTGACCGCCCGCCTTACATCTATTCCCGAACCTACCTAATTTGAACCCGGTAAGTCAACTAGCTTTTGAAAGGTTCCATATGACAGGAACGAAAAGGAAATCCGATTTCAGTCATACTTCATCCGAATCGTAGTTTATATCCAAGTCGTAATGGAATTTTCTATTATTAGTAAGAATATGAAATTGTGCTTATCCAAAGAAGCACAGGGTGCTTTTTAGGGTTATGAAACGCAGAGGATGGAATTCACTTTGCGCAGAACTCACCAGGGTTGATGAGACTCCCCTTACCTGGGGTATCTCCCTCGAGGAGATCCAGACGCGCAGCTTTGCAAGTTCAAAGCGGGTGACACTGAAAGTGGCACAATAACAAATTAAGCAGCGTATAGTTTTCGAAGAAACCCCACCTCATAAACACTGTTATTCCAACAAGTAAAACCCGACAGCCTCCTTGGCCCCCCTTACTAATGAAACTGCTGCTGACGTGGAATAAGTTACTTGCGATGATCAACCTTTTGTGGCTCAAGACGAACAAGGATAAACACCACCTCTTTATTATACCCAATTACCCGCCTTTGACCGTCTGTACATGTATGTTAGATTAAATGGCTGTACGATCCCTTACACAATAGAGGAACTTGGACGACCAAAATATGATTTACTTGCTTGGGTAGGCCATAAATTGAGAATATCCCGAAGGTTGGGAGACTTCAATCTTTTCATTTTTTGTAAGTATCGTTCCCAGAAAACTCTTCTAACTCGACTGATAGCCCAGTTTCTCAGGATTTATTTCCCACCTTCGCGGCTTTACAATTTTAGCAATGCTACCGATGATGCAGACCTATGGATTTTGGACGAAATGTCTTATTCTTTTTTTTTCATGAGGATTGGGTCAAAAGATATCAGGCTCATTTTCATTTGATTCGTATACTGAATGGACAATGTGCAAGTTTGGATTGGGGCGAAAAGGTAGAGCGCGTATTTGTCAAAACACAAAATCTTCCCATCATCCTGCTGGGGGTTGGCTCCGCGGGAATAGCACTGGCATTTCGAAACGAGAT
>Ga0233336_1000024_pt1 | contig 24770 bp, 11 predicted proteins | sample GEONDECOMP225_FD_183636 | JGI IMG/M metagenome (GOLD analysis project Ga0233336, IMG submission 183636) | Leaf litter microbial communities from Shasta-Trinity National Forest, California, United States - GEON-DECOMP-225 | ecosystem: Environmental > Terrestrial > Plant litter > Unclassified...
TTGTTTGTAAGCTAGCATGAATTTCAGTTACGCAAAAGGATGTTATATAGAGATCAATCTTCGAAACAAACGCGCCCCTTAGATGTGTTGTTGGTCTACTGCTGAATATGGGACTGGAACCGGGTGAGGGGAAGCTAAAGGATACGGGTCTCGATCCCTAAATTCAGACTCTTCCTTGACCAGTCCCAGTTTAGTAGTAGCCGTAGCAGCTGTAGCTTTAGTAGCTGTAGCAGTAAGAGTCATAGTTGCCGTAGCCGTATCTGTTGTTGCTGGCGTCGTTGTTGTATCTGTAGTTGCCGTATCTGTACTGAACTGAATGTCTGTCTTTAATGGATTGAACTGAATTTAACTGAACGTATAGAGTTATTGGTAGAGAGAGGTATAGCTAGAGGTACATAGATTAGAGTAGATATATATAGGCTATAGGTTAGAGGAAGTATAGCTAAAGTTGGGCAACTTATCGGGACGTGAGATGGGTAGATGGGTGCTATTGGCAGAAGATTCAGTTGTAACTCGTCTTCCGGAATATGAATCAGTGGGAACTTGCTCTCCTAGAATACTTATTAGTTTAGAGAATCCGATCAATCACCTCGCCTCTCCGGAATACTCATCAGCTGCTTGCTCGCTTTACAATAAATCGAAGATTCTGTTTCCCGTGTTCCCAACATATAAGCCATAAGCCTTCATCACCAAGGTAAACAACAGCTAGAACTTACCTCAGGCAGGCGAGGTCGAGCCATTCAGTAAAGGGAGGTTAATGAGCCAATTTCCTACCAGATTCTATAGTGAAGTTCACCCAAGTAGGCATGGATATAGTATACAAATTAGGTCGTATCGGAGTGACCAGGAGGAGGCAAGACACTTAGAACCATTCTTATAACTTATCACCCATTCCCAGTTCCCAACAGACTCCAATATTTATAATATAGGATATCGCATAGAGACAACCCAGAGGTTACTTTCCCGAGGTGAAGAGTTGGAACTTAACTTGAAACGAAGCGACGCGTATTGAATAAATAAAAGTTTCGTTTAGCCAGTTCATAGGCATATGACGATCAGGGTTCCTGAACTCCATTTTTGTTGTAATGATGACTCATCCCTCCCTGGGCTCAGGAGTAACAAGCTTCGGCGATAATGGGGGTTTTCCTACCAACATCCAATATTTAATAAAAGCCTATACCAACATCCAATATTTGTGTGTTACATATACAGTATGTTTATGAAGGCCCTGGAAGCTAAATGGTCAAGGCTCTTCTTTACATTGGGAGGATTAATCGCTGGTCAAGTGTATTAGGTGGGGTGCCCTATAATATTTTCAATGCCAAAGTGAGTAGCTCTCTGAATCCCGATTGGAGCTATGTTTGTTCATCTATCATCGGGGCACATAAATGGATTTTATATTTGATACAACTTTCCTAGCCAGGGCGGTGCTGTGTCTGAATGTACGGTCTTGAGACACTCTCCCTTGTGTGTCCAGGCCTCAAGTTCAACGACATCCCGTAACTGACTAACTTAACTACTGGCCTAACTCACCTCATTGTGCTAACCATATCGTAATGTAACCATTTAGGGGTCTAATTAATAGATGGAACAACCATCGATCTCTATGAATCAAGGGCCCTAACCGGGGGCTCTCTATGAACTAGGGCTCTATAACAATCAGGGGCTCTCTATCCAAGGGCTCTATATGAACCGGATTGCCTTATAACCCACAGAATGGATTATCAAAAAACTATTATTACAGTGCTTACAGTCTGGGCTTCGGACAAACAATCAATAATAAGGCCTTGAAAGGCAATTATTTTTTAGGTCCTGGCTGGGATTACTGCTTTAGGGCATTGCTTTTTAAGGGATTCTTATGCCTTTAAGCTCTGGACGGGTTGGGCACTTATTGCTCAATCAAATGAGGGCCCACTTTGATTGGTACTGCCCCGTCTCCATCCAGTCAGACAAGGTTTAGCCATACCCTATTTTGGTTTTTAGGGCGACCTTTCCTTTGGAAGGACTCTTTCTCTGGGTGCCTTTTTAAGTTATATTTATGTATGGGTGCCAGGGCAGCGCTATTCTTTATACCCAACCTTCTCTTTAGTAGTAGATTATCTGCTGCGCACATAACCCTTTTATATAGTATAAGACAGCACTTTTATTCTTCATATACTTTATTACTATCCCCAACCTTAGAGTAATTATGCTTAAAACCCTGTCCACACACAGATTTTATTTATCCAAAACTCACTTGGCAAGGGTTTTTTCAGGTCGGCCGGAACAACTCTACTTGGTTAGCCCTCAACCGGGGGGTGCCTTAATATGAAAAAGGAGCCCGGAAGAAGGAGCAGGCGCGAAAGCGATCGGACAGGCTTTACATACCTTATTTTAAAATCCTATAGCACCAGCTAGAACCTTGGGTGGGGTAGGGACATGGTTGATTAAGGGAAGGAGCCGGTGCTTTTACAAAAAGACTTTTAGTTAGGAACCAACCCTAATGCTCTTTATTTTTACCCTGAGCTTTGAGCAATTTATTATTTTAAATACCCATACACTTAACTTAAAGTACCACTATACAGACCTTACTTTAGGGCACTAACTTGTAAAGAGTAAACAGACCAGCAACTCCGTTCCTCGAGCAAGATAAATCCCCCCTTTACTTGGGGATTAAGGCGGGCGCCCAGGTGCATAGCGGAGGAACAATTATGAATGAATCGCGAGTTACTTATTGACTTACAACAGCGAGTTCGGAAACCCAGCCCAGATGCATCCAAATGCTTTCACTGAGTAAACAGGCAGGCGAAATATGGAACTGGATCTGCTATACTAAGTAAGGAATTTGGAACTACACCTGCCTCTTTCTTATGCTTGAGTAAGTAGAGTAGATGGCAGCTATTAAGCCAGTTGCTAACGCACGCTTTTCCAGTTCCAAGGCAAGTAATAAGTTTCTGGAAAGAAGGTGGATAGATAGCGATAACTTAAACTAATTTTACCCACAACCAATCCTCCTTCCTATCGTTCCAACCTGAACCCTTATCCCTTTTGTAATGATATTATTAGCTTGATTGCTTGCTTTACGAATCACCGAACAAGATAGATTAATTTTTACTCGGAACCGGAGATAGAGGTTCAGTTCCCGGCGGGACGGGTTGACAGAACAACACACCCATCACCAAAAACTGGGTTAACGGGGATACTTTTCAAATTGATTGACAGTCAACAGGTTTCATGCCCTCGGTCGGGACGGGGTGCTCTGCGGGCAGACCATCTACCTGCTTGTTATATATATATATATCTTTGCGTTATCCAACCAATAGAAGAATGATTAGATTTGCTTTATTTTATGGAAATACTTTCACAAAAAAGGACAGGCACACTGCGCGTATATGGATCCGTTTATCAATCGATACACAAGTAAGAAAGATAAACAGGTCTAAATCGATCGATAAGCATGTAGGTTCCACTGTGGGCTGAAGGTTACTGTGGTTGTGCTCGCTGTTTCCGGGTTATTGGCCGAACTCAAGCCAAATATATTTCATTTCATACATTTTAAGTAATTTATTATAATAAGGCAGGCAGTATAAGCTTAGGCAACGGGTGAGGTTAAACTATCTTACCAATTAATTCCGATAAACCTAGTTTCGCTTTTCGATCAACTTCGTGGGGCCTAAACTTGCTTTTAACTTACTCTACCTCCTCTCTCTAACTTACTTCCTCCTTTTACTTATTTATAGAAGACTTACTACAGGTCTTCTTACTTTTTGCTTCTTTTGTGTATATTGGCAAAGGAAGCGGCGGCGGACAAGGCAGATAAGCCTTTTCTCTCTTGCTTGGTGCACCTCACCCTGCTACATAATCCGTCTGTGTTTTATGATGATGAGTTCTGGTTTACTCCCAACAAATTGGACATTCCGGAGTGGGCATTACAAAGCGGGCAATCTTGTTTCCTTACAAAGGGAGCATTCTGGGTCCTCCTTAGTGAGCATTCTTGCGGACAAAAAGAAAACGTAGTGTGAGGTTAGGCGGACCGACAGACAGATGGATTAGTGCCCTCCGGGAGTGGCTTAGCTAGTGGGGCGCTCACATACAAATGAGGAATAACACAGAAATGAAAGGACTACGAATGAAAGGAAAGTGTCTACCTAACCAAGATGAATAATGAAAGGACCAACCACAACTAACACCTTCCCCCCATGACGATAGGAGAGAAACGTTCCAATACATATGCGTAACGAACGAACGGACGGATAGATAAGGGAGGGATGGGATTGATGCTTGCCTGACCTCTTTCGACCTCCTTATCTTAGATAGACCTCCTCCTTGTCACCTCACGAAAAAGACCAACCATAAAGCCAGAGTGAATGAACCAGTTCACACGTTATCTCACACACACTGTATGAACACCCATTGTGAAACAGTTACATCTAAGTCCACAGTGAACCTACCTGCTGATCGAACTCGCTGCTTGCCAAAGTTATATTGCTTTCTATCTCTTGCTCTCCCTGGAGATGAAGAACTTGTCACGGTTTGCTTGCCGCCAACATATAGATAGAGTTCGGTGAAACTGGAGAGTTATTGATTGATCGACCACCTACATAGTTGGGATATTAAGTCGGAACTGGTGAGGTCTTAAGGATATCAAGGAAAAACGGGACCATTGGAGGGACGGTTATATGCTTGGACGGATTAAGTCTTCGGAATAGCAAGTCGTGGACGGATGCCAAGTTCGCGACAGACAAGGACGCTGGCGCTATGCAATAGTAAGTAGGATGATTAGATCTTCTCTATTTATTATACGTAAATACTGTGACAAAGCACAGGCACGCTGCGCGCACTATGTGAGTTTTTTCATATATGAGGAAAATCACTAAACCTATACCCTTTAGCTAGGGGTGTCACAGTATAAAAGCGTATAATAAATAAAATGTAATAGAAAAGGTTTTATGGAAAAATAACATAGATAAAGGCCTTATCTAAACCAACCCAACCGGTGAGACTTCGTTAGAAGATCCCAGACCTAAAAAACAATAAAGATTAAGGGTCATATAAAAAAAAGTAAGGTGTATAAATTCCTTATAGCACGGATATAACGGTCACGTGGGACCGGGTTTGGCAGTTAGAATCCTAGGAATCCAGAAGGTTATCAAGAATAGTCCCCGTCCGTCCGGCATCGTGTAACATCAAGCAGGGCAAGTGCAAGGGTATTGGTATAGTAACCAGTGTAGCGTATTGTTAAGTTAAAGGGTAGAAGTGTCAGGGTAATGTGGAATGCGTTAATGCATATAGAATGCGGACTGGGGCTAAACAAGGGAATTGGCACCTACTGGGCATGGGGGATGATAAACTGTGCACGCACACTTCCTTTTGGGTACGGGGGATCTACGACAGGTAACGTATAACTGGGCAACGCCCTCTCCTGGGTAGTAGTGGATCGAGAGGTGGGCACGTACAACTCTTCCTAGTCACATACTGCAACTGTTCACGCACGAACACCTCCTTCCTGAGCACATGTTATGAAACTTTTGGTAACTAAGAACATCCTGTGCACGTGTAATCGAGACTGGTCACGTAGAACACTACTGCAACTGGGCACATAAAACTGGTAACGTCCAAGCATGAATGGCTCCTGGCAATCAGAGTGTATATGCCGAATGTGTAGCTGTACGTTAGCTGTAGTAGCCTGAGTAGCACCCACGTAGTAGGCCCCTGCGGATTAGTGCTCACCTTGTGGATTAGGCCCTTCCCTGTGTAACTCGACAGGGACTGACCAGTGGGTATGGGCTCCCCGGTATTGTCCAACTGAGTATCGTCAACTGGGTATTGGTACCTCTTTCCTGGTACTAATGGAGTGTATCGGCATCCATGCATAGACCGGTGGGTATGTGCTTCAGGGTATTGGCAACTGGATGTATCGGCTAGTGGGAATCAAGACCTCCTTCCTGGGATGGAGTATTGGATAACATGCATAGACCCAATGGCTTATTTCCCCCATTGAGTAGCTCCACGTTGTAGCTCAAATAATGTCACCTAAACTTTGTAGCTCACATACATACTAAAGCATCATCATATAACTTCATCGCTCATCGTGTAACCTCATATATCGCTTATACCTAATGCATCGACCTCATCGAAGCTCATCGAGTAAGTAATTGAACTTCATTGAACCCCCCTCATGGGCAAAGGGGAATTGTAGGTAAATCGGTTCCTAACCTCCCATCCCGGCATCCTATCATTGAATCACAACCTGTCATAAAGTGCATCGCCACCTGGTGGGATAAACTCTTTGCTTACTGGGACTTACCAGTGGCTATCGGCTGGTAACAACTAACCTTCTTTCCGGCTATGATAAGCTATGATCTCAACGGGTTAACCGTATATAACGAGCTATATTAACTCGCTTTTGGTTAAGGTCACTCCCAGTCCCATGCACCCGTCCGTCGTTCACAGCACATAGAACCCGTGAAAATAAATAAACCGTTCGTTCATTCACTGCACGAAGCCATACATTAACTGCATGCGCATTGCTATTGTTCCCAGCACATAGTTATGTCCGAGGGGGTAATGGTTCTCTATGGTTTTTTAATTGAGCGGGTACGTCTCTATTGTCTGTTGTAATTTTGGGCCATTTCTTTCCTTTTTCCAGTGGTTATGTGGCTTTATCTCTCTATCGGGTATGATTGAACGGGTGAACCAACAATAGGACTCACTAAGGGAACTAAGCTCAATAAGCGAAATAAAACAAATAAGCGAACTAATAATAAAGCTGAAACAACTAAGAATGCTAATAAAGCAGCATTATAACATATCTAATCAATAATAAACTAAGAGCTAATAAACACTATAGTGTCACATAGCTAATAGCAAATAAACCAATGGCTAAACTAGAGCATAGAGAGGGGTCTAATAAAACTACAGCTATAACTAATAGGACAATCAACGAATCCCATCCCATGAACGACCAAAAGAAAAGAAAGGCCACTTGAATACTATGAGCCAAGGAATGGAAGGATACACCTGTAAATTGATTACGCTTATGGTTGAAAGGAAAGGAAAGATTGCTAACGCTTGCCCGTTCAAGACTTTCCGTATGCTTTCAGTTCAGTTTATCAATTAGGCTGATGGAGGATTGTAGGAAGGATAAAGAAGAGCTATTTTATGGCTGTTCCATACCCAGTAAACATCAGAAAGCAGTCATTCCCACATTACGCCTTTTTAAACAATAGAGACCTTCACGAGATAGTCCAAAAAATAGAATGAGGTCTTTACTATAGGCCTGGGAATAATGGCCTGGGCACTAACAAAGAGGAGGCCTGGATGGATGAAAACAATTGTAGTCTTTACACATGATTGAGCAACAAAGCACGGGACCTTACATCATACTGCCCAGGGGGGGGGCTCTAACACGCTTTAGTTGAAGTAAACTGGACAGACGCTTTGAACCTTGCTTCAGAATGAGATAATTGCTGCTACTCGGGTCGGGAGGAAAAAAAAGAAAGGGCCTAATAAAAGAATAAAGGCTACACAACTTGCCCGGGAAAATAGATAGGGCCTTAGGACAGGTTACTACGAATAATAAAGACCTTACTCTTCACTACATATTAGGGTTATATTGGTACGTTTCAAAAGAGTAAAGTACACTCTATACTAAGCCTATAACCAGCACTTTCAACTATTTATTAGCTGTAGTCCATGCACTAATAACTACCTTTTTAGTTAGTCCCATGCCGCCCTAAGGCCGAGTTCAAGCCATAAGCAGCAACTACTAGCTCTAAATACACTAGCTTTTTTAGTTCCCCGTAGTACTCGCACTAACTTCCCAGTTGTGTCCATTATGGAGAATAAATAAAAAGAAAGTAAGATTTCACTGTTTTTTATCAAAAACAATGTGCTATGAATTTATAGTTTATAACTATTGTATATATACTTAAAATAAATATGTGATACCGGTATATCTACGACCCGAAGGGCCTCATCTGAGGTACGAGGGTGAGGTTTCACTTGTCCATTTATTGTTTGTTATTTATCCTTAATTCCCCATTTAAGAAAGGTTCTTTAAGAATGCCATCATTGAGGTTGCAACAAAAGGGGGGACATTCACTATATTGCCGATAGGAGAGCAAAGAGTAGTCATACAATAATCGATGCCAGGAATATCATCTATGCTGCTGCTACAGGGGGCCAATGGGAATAATAATCAATCAATGGAGCTACTCCTACATAGGGGTATATTCCCTACAAAATTTGACTACTTGCTTGCCGTCTTAGCAGTAGTTCCATGTACACTAGCCGGAGACTCTTATCCGTAGTAAGTTTAAGGTAAACCTTATGTGTCCCCCTTTATTAGTTCCAATGTGTGAAAGCCTGTAGTCCACGCTCATTTGGCGTTTATCCATGGTCACAACCTAATTTGGATGGGTTCCAATTGGTCCACCACACATCGGGGAGCATAAATGGCTTTTATTCTTACTTAAATAGTCCATTTGTAGGGTACCACCCGTACCGTATGATATAGAGGAGGCTTGTCAGAGCCGTTAAGGATGTTAGAGTATAATAACTACTTGTTCTACTACATTTGTGAAATAAATAGGAGAAAACTACTACGTGTCAGTTTCTATCCGAGGGGACTCCGAAGGTGAGTATATCTATATTCCCTGTAGTTGTGTAAAATCTAATAGTTGTTCCCGTAATAGCTCTACTACCCTTTAGTCCGAGTAGGACCTAATAAAGAGTTTATATATTTTAGAATCACTATTAGGGGAAATCTTTTTATATAACTTCTATTTATTCTTCTGCACTCATGTTCAGGTTAACTACTGCGTAAGTTTAGGCTTTATATAGCATTATTACTCTATTGGTACAATACAACCTTATTGGTGAATGCCACCCTATAGTTAGGGCAGAACATCATCTGTATCTAATGAATTTGAAAGAACGTGTCTGCTTTAACTACCTCCTATCTAGTAACATTTGCTTTTCATTCGCCCATAGCACAAGCAATGATAGCATTTAATATCATGCACAATTAGCTCAACAACTTCTAGCTTATTCGCTATAGCCCAGGGGCATCATAGCTTTCACTTACGCTCAGCTTTATAGTCCTATCCTGTTATTGTTGTTTAATATATATAAAATAAGAAAATAAAGAGAGAGTGAAAGCCAAAGAAGAAATGCCATAAGCCTTAGTCCTCAATTAGCTAAGGTGTATTGGTGCAGTCACTTTCCTTATATATTAAATTATCCAAATTTGCGTAAGTGAGTTCAAGGTAAAGACTAAGACACGACTAGTATAAAGTAGTAGTACTTAATTGCAACTCCGCATCTCTGCCCGGAGCAAAGTCGGCGAATAAATAAAGAAGGAGGCAGAAGGTTACAGGTTAGGTTCAAGGATGCTTGCTCCCGCACTTTCTTAAAATCAGCTAGGCATATGACACACTTAATATGAACAAACCTTAATAAATACAACTTACCTATGGAGTGAGTGATGGAGACACCTTCAACTTACTTACTTACCTTTCATCTTCAGGAAAGAAACTTAGGCTCATATTTGTGAGCGTGGGGCCAGGCTACAGCAACTACGGCAACTACAACGGATACAGAACTGACACATCAAGAAGCATTCATATACATATTTATTCTGCAACAACATAGCGTTGATTCGGTACCAGAGAAAGAGGCTCTAGTTGCTTGCCCGATTCACATAGCTCAATTAACATAATGATGTTGGATGCCAGGTGGACCAATAGGAGATATTATTATTTTGCTGCTGGGGCCGGTTTATGATATGTTTGCTTACCAGTATATGCGTTTGAATCCAAGTTAAAACAAGAGACGAGAACGCGGATATATTCACAGATCAGGTCGAAGGAGCGTTGGTCGGTTTATTTGAGCGAAGCGTTCTGCCACGGTCTTCGTCGTTCGTCAGGGAGCAGCAAGGTCGAGATCAGGCATGTAGCAAGAGTTCGAAATAAGGTCTCCGGTTCGGTTGGAAGTTCATGAAGGCAGGTTGTAAGGTCGAAGTTCGATGAAGCAATGTCGAAGGTATCAGGGGGAAGGTGTCAAGGGAAAGGAGGGATAGTTCAATTAAGGCGGGCGAAAATATCTATCCTCGTGTGGTCCCCTAAAGAATTAATAAGGGGGGGCAGTAAGGGGTTCATAGCATGCCTCCCCTACGGAGCATTCCTGGCTTCATAACTGAGTTGTTAGTTGCTGTCGCAAATAAAGTAATAAAGTTGACACTTCCTTAGGAGCTTGCAGGACAGTACCTGTGTCACAAATATTACTGCGTCATCGTTAATGCTGGCTACATACAATCCGCGTGCAGCCCTGTGCGTCCCAAACTTCCGTTTCACACGTTCTAGCTGTTTTTCTTGGCTCTTGTCTGTAAACGACGGGGGTCCTCTCCAGCGGATGGCAACCCCGTGATGCGCACTATAAACTAGGTTTCTATGGACACCATCTAATCCAACCACATATAGCCGTTATGGATTTAGCTAAGTAGCAGCTTTACGCGTTTGTTGATCTCGGCGCTGCGCCCAAAATGTGGTATTTATAGTAAGTTTAGAATTCCCGATTTATCCAGCCCGGCAGCCCACTGCTGCGGCTCCAACACAATTGCTGCAGTCTCTACTGATGTGGTCTGTTTAATGAAGTTGGTGCGTGCCAAATTAAGAAACTTCTTTAGATCGGCCAAGTCATTATCAGAGTACTTTAAATTGGCAATCTTGATTTCCCCAGCCCCCTCAGTCAACATACCAGGTGGGATCTTTGGTCTAACCAAGCCATACTTGGGTCCTTTTGGCAGCTTCACTGGTTTGGCTAAGGGCTTCCTTGTTGGCATGTATTCTCTTGGACGCCCTTCATCGCTCCCGACGATTCTTCCTATCCTCCTGTTTGACGCGGTGATTATCAGTTTCTGTCATATCTATGAGCGCAGCAATGCGCATACTTGGTGTACTCAATGGGCATCAAAGCCTCCTGTCCATAGACCAATCTTAAGGGAGTTCTTACTTTCAATTTATTGCAGGTAGTCCTCACAAAACTCCCGGAATTCTTTAGTCCCAATCATCTCTGTGAACATTGCATATCCTGGTAAAGGCATTTTCCAGGATCTTGTTTACAGCTTCCACTGTTCCATTCGTTTGTGGGTTATGTGGTGTACTCTTTTAATGATAAATCTGGAATTATTAAGTTTATGCATCAATTGTCTTGTTAAAAAAGTTAGTACCCTGGTCACTCATTAGAGTTCCTGGACAATATCGTTACTACATTTTCAAATATAAACTGCGCAGCTGTCTGCGCGCTGCAATCCTTTACTGGTGCTGCCTCAGCCCATCTTGTTAAATACTCTGTCGCAGTAATGATATAACTATCCTCGGATCTTTTAGTTGGTGAATTGATTGGCCCAATGAAATAGCCCACTTATCAAAATATTACAAAGTTAACTGAAGTACCAATGGCATTTCATATATTATTGATGGCTTTCCTACTCTTTTACAAACGTCGCAGCTCTGGCAAAACTCCTTAGCATATTTGTGCAACGTAGGCCACAATAAACCAGCGCACATAATTTTATGGGCCGTGGGCTTATTACCTGCATAATGTCTTCCTGTTACACCTTCATGCGCCTCTGACAGAATCATCGGTCTCTCATGCTGTGAGACACATATCCTCAACCATCCGCGCCTAATTTGTATAGGTTACCCGCTATGAGCTAATAGTCTGCGGCCCTTACTATATATATATTTATTTTTGTGCGACAAACCATACGGAGTTGACGCTTAAACTACGGTATGCCATTTTAGCTACTTGGATACAATCTTTAACCGCTGGTGCTTGCCTTTCCTTACTTTTTAAAATATGTTAGATGGTTTTGATAGATTGCTTCCAGTTTGCTAATACAAAAAAAAACCTCATTTCGGTCACTGTCAGCCCACGAGTCGATCCCCAGGAAGATGTCCCAATTACACAATCTAAATATAGGGTGTTATTTCTAAATGACAAATGACTTACTTATATAAAGGCCTGATCCCGGCTTCATTATAAGATAAAAAAAGAAGGCATGTAGTACATAAGATCCCAACGTCAAGGATATGTATCCGACCGATAAAGCAAGAAGAAAGAGGTTGCCATGCCATCCAGCAATCAATCAGGGAAGCAAGGATGGTTGGTTATGGAGGTGGGAAGACATCCATCATATTTATAAGTTAGTCTCTGGTCTCAGATAGATAGATTGAAACTTATTCCATGTGTGTCAGGGCCGAAACTATGTCAGTATAAGTGTGCCGCATCCCAATAAGTCCAAGTAAGAGTAGGGTTTTGGTCGATAAAGATAGAAATAAAACACAGACAGAGAGCTAGTTGTTGAAACCAAGCTGGGTTAGGCGAGAAGAGTACCGCCGAATTCAACTCCTCTTGTATCTAATTTTGGATCGAGTATATTTAAACCTGGCCTCGACAAAGACTACCAGCAGCATAAAATGCATAAACTCTTGGGATCGCCACTCCTGGATCGATTACCAGCGGCCTAGAGTCCTGGGATCAAGTACCAGCATAGAGTACCGGCATTTATTCCTGGATATGAGCGACACCTGAAAATACTAGATAAACGTCCCCCCACCCCAATAAGTTCTTAGGGCTTCATTAAGAATAAAATCCGCTTTATGTTCCCCTATGTGGTGTATGCCTCAGCTCCCCTAATAATGCAATTTTATTTAATATATAAAGAGGACCTTGGTTACTGGCATCTGTTTAAAGGGAGGCTGCTAAAGCTTAAAGTTTAAGTATTTTCTGTCTAGCTAGACCTTATCGAATTGTCTCTCCCTCATACCTGCTGCATCTGGCCGCTTACTCCGGGCGAGCCATCAATCTATCCAGGAGCATCCTGCCCGCCATATCTTTATTGTCCAACAAGTCCGTTCATTCTTCCCACAAGCATCCATCCATCATGTTCGTCTTGCCTCCTGGCAAGCCAGCAGCAAAAAAGAGAGAGATAAATAAGCGGACACCAGTAAACATACACCTATAAACGGGAAGGTATAAGGAACCAAGGAAGGCAAACAGAGAAGGCAAGAGCAATCCCAAGAAGCGAGGACGGAATAGAAAGGGGTAGCAGATACAACGGACAGGATGCAGAAAGGAGGGAGCAAACAATTGGAACTCCATCCTTCAACGCAACTCTTCCACCCCCATCTAAACTCACCTCTGAATCGGACCCGGAAACTGGAATCCCGAAACCGGGCCGACCAAACCCCTAACGCACGCATCCCACCGATCAACCCCACCCCAACCAAAAGATATAGATTTGTGAATTTGTATCTCCCTCATAGGCTGCTAATCTGTACACTCCCTCCGATCAGTCAGTTCTCTATTCGTGTACAACCCTGAAAAATCCATCATAGATTCATCATCTATCCTCGTCTGGTGGAGGACGCCCCGACACCTAATATAGCGAGCAAGCAGCTCAAGAAGCCCGCTCGAATCTATCAGCCAGCAAGTAAGTAAGCCCAGTTATTCCTTCGTTTATTCTCTCAGCCGGGCTAGCTAGTTAGTTTATTTTGACCAGCTCTCTTCGGTTTGTTCTTTCTATCAGCCCTCGGTTCATTAAAAAGCCAGCATTAATCTTATAAGAAGCCAGTACCCGAAGCAAGTAAGGCAGTAATAAATATGTTATTGTGTTATATACGTAATTATACAACCGTGCATTACCAACTTAATAGCGTGCTTACTTAACCCCTCCCTCCTTAAAAAATAATATTTGGATTGAAAGCGAATCTACAAATTAATTATTCAAGCCAGCTAGTGATCAAATAAAATAAATCCAATCAATCAATTAAAAATAAATCAAGCAAGCCCGCCGCAATAAATCAATAGGTCGCACGCACGGTTCATCAACGTATATTAAAACCATGTATCTTATCTCCTCGCTATGTCGTCTAGTTGTGGCGGCATAACCAACCATTGCTCCTTTCCTACGCATTAAGGGTCGTCAGCGGATGTAGGAACAACAAGTGTTTGTTCCGTGTAGCGTGCAGCTTATCTCCTTTATCGGCTATTCCCCAGGCAGGTAGGTGGGACTGGTGGGCATCAGGTAAACTGCAGGTGTGATTGGGGGAACATGGGGAGCATCATCAATTGAATAAATCCAATCTAGTGAGCAAGAAGCAATTGATCAAGCAGGGTATCCTGTTTGGCTTTCGGTTCACAACCACCTCCTTTTGGGCATGGGGGGATAGAGAACAGGTGTGCATGTACAACTTCTTATGTACAACTTCTTCTTGAACATTTCTGTGTTTAAATGTATTATATAAATCCTATCATATATAAAATCTTGGAAAAGGCATGTTCATTGATGTATTTATTTCTTTATCTAGATATTTCAATTGAATGCCGGATTTGAATAAATTATTTAATATAATAAATATATACGGAAAACGTAGTCTGAAATTCATTTCTGTGAGTAGCGCAATGGCCCACCTACCGGGGCTTGGCTATACTACGGTAGGAGCCCACCCACTGGACTATAAAATTGATGATCAAAGATTCCCCCCCCAATTATAAGAGACTTCCGTATGCTGCTATGGCTAGGTCTCCTGGTGTCTGTATCCCAGGTATCCCGGCTAGTCTTTAATCGAGTTAAAACCTATTTAACTGGACCAGCTCCAGAGTGGGCCCTATGAATAAAACTAGACTGTAAGTTCTCTAAAGGACTTAGTCTTTTTCAGATTACAAATTACAATGGCAAAGTAGTGAAAATAGATATGCAAGTATCACGTAGAGATGCGAGTTTATACAAAAATTGAATTTACCACTTGGATAGGTCCAATAGGTCCTGCCCTTAATACGCCGTCCAATAGGAGGGACCCACCTAAGATTACGAGTATGTGGACTTCTACCGCTACAAAAGAATCAGGGAAATGTTATCGAATTGATAGATGATGCATTACTTACGATGCACCAGAGGATCTTTGAAAGACACATTGAATTCATCAAGTCTGGTAATTCCATATTTTTTTTCATTAATAAAAGGAGAGTACACTAAAGCAGAGCGTAAGTGAAGCTAGTCCCCCGAGCTGCTAGAAGGTAAGGTAAAGTCCATATTGTGTCCTCCTGAGCGTAAGCGAATAAGCTCTTGTCTCTCCCATTTAAATAAATAAGCAGCACTATTAGTTCCATAGACGTGTGGAAGGGAAGATAACGGAAAGAAAGGAAAGTAAAGAAAAATAAGCCTTTTTTCCTTTCACCTGCAACCTGTAACCTAGCACCATAAGCCACCTTTTGCCTTTCAACCTTTAGCCGTTGGCCAAGCGAGGATTAATTGATTGTATTTATGGCCAGTCTTTTAAGAGCATTGGTCCAAGGAATAACACGGAGATATTTTACAAAATAAATAGACGACGAAAGAAGAAGGCAAAAGGCCTCGCGGCGCGATTCCATCAATCGCCTCCACCCAAATAGGCGGCCATTCCCCCTCGCCAGTAAAACCTTAAAGACTTTCAAATATTTGTTGCGATAAGCTCCCGTGTTCCTCATTTGTTACTAGACTCCTGCCGCTGACCCAGACTTAATACTATTATCTTAACGAAGAGAACTATAATGAGGAGGACGACGGGGATCGGAGAGCATAGGTCGCTTCTATTCCTTCCTTATAGGTAGGTTTCCGGTTCGAATCCGGCCGATCCCGATCCAACAGCTGACCAAAGAGGGATGGGAACAGGAAGGAGTCTACAGGACACTGTGCAGAGCTAGCTCACTCAGGCAGAATTAGATCTGGAGGAGCAAGTAGATAGAGTCCAAGTGCAACGTATCTACAAGAGGATTCTATTAGCCTAACAGCTCTGGCATTGGCAATCTGTTACTTATTGTAGTGGATCCAACATAAACAACTAGCCCAAACTCACATAATATAGCATTACTTATCTGGGTTCACCCAACGTACGTTTCCATATGGACGAGACTCTATCCTAAGGCTTGTTTCTTCTGTTGGACCAAGCAATGCAAGACTATTTTGTTTCCATAGGGGCAGCACTAGGAGGACCCGCATAGGGGATACCCTGGGGCTTTTGTACCCGGAAAAGTTCCAGTTCCTCTGAGGCAGGCAACAATAAGTGAAGTATGAACCCGCATATACCTATTTAACTTCTTGTCCATACTCAACTACAACAGCTAGTCCAACAAAAAAGGCTCTCTTACGAGCATGTTGTTTACTTACGAGCTTCCTGGGCACGTGGGAGAGAGAAAAGGTAATAAGGAGTACCCGGAGTAGTAGCTGTATAGTAGGCCGGCCGTAGAGAGAGCTTTAGCCTTAGTATAAAGGTTAAATATAAGATAGCCTTACTTACTTTATATGCAATTGTGTAGTTCTAATTAGCTGTAGTGTGCAACTATACCAACGGTTTTAAAAATGAGACTTCTAGAGTTCAACTTGCCTTTCTCTTTAGGTTCTCTCTTAGAGTAGTAGCTTCCAGGCTATAGAGTAAATACTTTTCTTTTTTACCAGCCTTAGTGCTCCAGCCCTATGGTACTACTACGGTATGTACTCCGGTATAGGCCTTATATACATCAAGTAAGTACAAGCCTTATGAGAACTCCAAGAATGATGGAGTCTAGGGATATGCTTGTAAGTAACAAATATTGCTCAATGTCACCAGGTGGTAAGGCAATGAGAAAGCAAGCAAACGTTTTCGTTCTTCATTTCCGGGAATGTAAAATTTAGGGAATGTAAAATATTTCTAAAATATGCTTACTTCGGGGATATATTGAAGCAGCAATTGGGCAGAAGGCGGGTAGTTTAACTGCTTTCGGTGAACGTCCCTAGGTCTTATTGTTCTGCCTCTTGCGGGTTAGTTGGCGAAGCCATCAATCAAGCTAGCTCATTGTCTCCAGTTTGCAAGAATCAAGATCCATCCGAGCAGCAAGAGAGGTTGAATTTGGGTTTATTCAGCTGTAAAGTTATTAACTTCAGGAGGAGTAAGGTCAAAGGTTCGCAGTTATATTCATCAGTGTTTTATCCAATTGAGTCCTGCACTTTGTACTAGTTCATATCACCTGAATGCCTAGGATATCATTCATTAGTCCAGTTCAACTAGCTTTATTTCAACTTTCCTTGATTTCTCACTTGCATGGATTGTTTATCTCAACGTGTAAGCTAATTGAACTTTCATATTGTGTAACCTGCATCGTGTAACCATCGTAGCGTGTCGTTAAGCGAAAGGGAATTAGTAAATGGGGATGGGGACTGACTTGGTACGTAAATGGGAATGCGGGGCGTATGATCGAGGGCGTGAAGCATGGGTATCGAGTGGAATCAGGAGCAACCATGCATGCGGGGGATCAACTACTTGGCATCTAATACTGGAATTGAGTAGCGTCATAATCGAACCACTCTCATTGAGTATCATGCATCCATCTGTCCTAAGATATCTCCTCCACGCATGTAACCCGCCTGTTCCAATGGGCCTCCCTCCTTCCTCTCAGAAGCCGTTCAGTCTAGATCAATCAATTTAATTAAATATAGCAATGCCAATATAACAAAGAGATAAGGGGTAATAATATATAAGCAGCTCCGTGTAATGAGCATGCAGCACCAAGCTAGCATGTCGGTATTGTGTCTAAATGGGTGGGCACAGGTTGTATCACCCCCTCCCATCTAAGGTGAAAGGTTGGAGTATTCGTTGTAGGGTCGAGATGAGGTTCCTTATCTGCGGATGTCAGCTCATATTGGGACGTGAGATGGGGAATGATGAATCAGCGGGAACTTGTCTCTCCGTAATACTAATCAGTTGCTTGCGAAGCGGCCCACTCCCGAATATGTGTTGGCTTTTTTGTCCGTTGGACCAACCACCCCTTAATTAAAGATATTATCCATCCCAATCACATAAATCTCTCTATCCAGCGCAGCAGCCGGGGATCCAAGCCAAGTAGCCGAGTATCCCAGTCCGATCATCACCCCCGCTGATCATGCCAATTTTGCATGCCAGCCTGGTAAGCCAAACTTAACCTGGTATCAAAGCGAAGTATCCAAGCTGATCAGGCCAGCCGATCAGGCTAGCTAGTGGTATCCCTGTTCTGTAGGGGATAAGGTTCAATGTGGAGGGTTTTTCTTATTCGTAGGAGTAGGAGTAGTAGGTTGGGGTGGAGGGCCTTTTCTTTCCAGATAAGTTTTTATTTATCGTATCTCATTTCGGTAATTAGCCAGGGAGAGAGGCTATATAAAGAGATTATGGGAAGGGGAAAGATAGTGGGGTCACGTTAGCGCGCTAGACAAAATACAACGACTATGTTCACGCAACAGGGGGCTATGCGGGTAGTTGGCTATACTTGGATAACACTTATTCTCCTGGGGATGATACCAGCTATGTCTGGCTTGCGGATATGTGTGCTGCTATGGATGGTCCACCGTACCGTCCCTTCCCGTCCTGTACCAGTTAATGTGGCACATTGTTAAAATGAATGTATGAACGGGTATGCAGGTGAACGGATATCGTGGCCTTCCGTATAAGTGTAACCCTGATTCGGTCTGGTCCTGACTAACCTAACCTGGCTGTTCCGTTCCTGATAAGACCTCGATGTGTAATGAACTTATCCCTGGATGGGTACGTGAGTTGTGTAGGTGATTGGGCAGTGAGCTGTTAATGCTGGGTACGCTGAAAAAAGAATATTGGTACGCTGGGAATGAGGCTCAACTGCTGATTCTGTTTCTCCTGGGATTGCTCGTACTGGTGCTGCTTAGCTTGGAATTGCTGGTCGTTTTTCTGCTTTGACTGCTGTCGGGATAATGGTTATACTGATGCTTACGGGAAGGCAGCGAGGGCAGTACAGTGGATAAATCTCAGATCGTCCATTTATGCCATTTCGGGGGTGCAACATATAATAAAGCATTTTTCCATTTTGTAGAGGTTAAGTTGAGGAAGGAAGGTTTATATTCACACTACCTTATTATAGTTGTTGATTAGGCGGGATGTAGATAACGAGTTAACAATTCATTTATCCGTGATGAATTACATGCCTCCAAACCTATAAACACAAGGAGCTTTTAAGCCACTCGACTGTCCCCCCCCACCCAATAAGTTATTAAGGTGGCATCATATTATAAGATGATAGAGAGTATCAACATAGCTTATCAATATGGGAAATCATACCTATTGAGATGGTAAATTCACGAGTGATAAGGTAGCGCGGTCAAGACCTATCGGACCTATCCATATTGTAAATTCGCTAGTGAAACGCGGCCTATCAAGATGGACCTGGGCAATACCGGTAAGGACCTATGCGGGATGGTAAATTCAATAAGCAAAGGGTGGCGTATTAACTGAAAGGTAAGGTATTGGTTCAATGAAAATGGGAAATTCGCTAGTTTAAGGGTGGCCTATCCCAGTTAATTCAAGCAGCTAGCCAGCAAGCGAGAGATGCTCACCAGCCAACAAGGAAAGCCCACTTACTTTTGGATCAATTATACTAGACTGGTCTACCCTACACCCGCAATGACCTGACCCGCCAACTAGCTTTCTTCCCTCTCGATAACGGGGAAATAAAAAGAAAGGGCTAGAGATAATAAAGGACGACTTCGTTCGTACCTTTAACTACTCCTATGGGGCCCGGTCGATCCTCGTCTTAAAACGATGGCGGCCCTAAGTGTGACTTATTGGGTCCTATTTCTTAAATAAAAATATAGTTTAATGTGCGGAGAGGAACAAACAACTTTTGCCAGTCACTGAGGGAGGGCCTATATCACACCCTGTAACACACCCTTAAACTTCTGCTTTCATCAACAGCCGTGCCAAGTATAAAACAGATAAATGCGCCTAAACTAGGTAGGTTCAACAGATGCCTAAACAGGTACAACAGACGGAAGGAGCCAACTTAAACTACCCCGGCAGAGGGAGGGAAGGGGGCAGGGGCCGGAGGCATAGAACGATCATTCAATGAGCCACCCCCCATTATTGATTTAAATCTTGAGAAGTAGAGTTAGTTCGCTCCTTAATGGATTGTAAGGCAAGAGATATGAGTGAGGTGCCTGGCTAAAGGGATACAGTTATTCTAGGCCACACAGACAAGCATGGAGGGAAAGGAAAACGTCTTGAGACACACACTTGACCAATGGTATGCCGCTAAGATCTTGATTATCTTTTATTTCCCTGCCTGCCGACAGCTGGATTCTTCCGATCTGGTGGGGAAGGAAGGGCCTCTGATCTGAATTATAATTCCGGTCAATAAAGAGATACATCTATAATAGCAAGATAGAGTTATAACCAGGAACCCGACCGTCGATTGGGCCAAGTAACAGATGCTTGTCGCAGCACCTTTCCCGAACGGGGAAGGACGGCCAGGGATGGTGATTAATCACGAGACGACTTGGGACGCTTTCTACGGGTATCCCTTTCCCGTACGTAGGCAAAGAGGGGAAGGCCAAAGAGACTCATATTATTTTGATAACTAGCCAGCCAGGGATAGAGTAGTGCATAAAGAGGGTTACACTCGACCCATAGGGAGAGAAGACACAACGGAAATAAATGAGGGGAATAAGGATCAGGATCTGAAACAAGCTTGTATTTCCGCTCTATCTATATTATAAGGAAGGGCCTTAACAAATGTGTTACGCCCCTAGATAAAACAATAGACTCTTACAGTCTTTATCTCCAAACTGGTAACTACTGCCTGCCTGGAGGTGATTTAAGGAAGGTAGGAATTTATGCTTAGTATCAGAGGGTAAGCATTGAAGTATAGGCGTATTTTAGATAGTCAAAGTGTCCTGGAAAGCCCTATAATCTATATACGTAATTATCTCTGGAAAGAAAATCACTTATATAACGGTGCTTAATCACTCACGTAAATAGAATCAGGAAGGGGGAATCAGGACCTCGTAACGATGGATGGATGAAACCCTAATGGCCACTCTTCGAGTGAAAGAAGGCCAACAAATAGCAGGGGCTTGGAGCCGCCACCTTCCTTATTCTGATGGGCTCGGTTGGGCTTCGTACAGGCAAGGGATTGGTCCTTCAAGGTCCTGTGCCGGTCGGTCTTCCCGGGGTCCTTTCTTACCCAACCTTACGAGCATGAAAGCAGAGCTAGCTATTTATTCTTTCTAGCACTTTCAGGACGCTACTAGGCTTTTTCTTTTATAAGCCCTTTCTTTGGGAAGGGTTGGTAAGCCCTGGTGTGGGTGGGTGCTTATATCCTTATAATAAGCGAGGAGTATCGCAGCGAGAAGCAAGGGATGTCGTGAACGGTGGTGGAACGGAGGAACTCTCCCTCCTGCTAAGGGAGAGGACCGCGAAGACCAAAGGGTGAGGAAAGATAGAGGCAGATAGAAAGAAAGCTTACTGGTTCTTTCCATTTGAATAGAAAACCGTAGTCCATATACGTAGGCCTTTATGTTGGTCTGCCTAATGATCGCCGTTCTTGGTCCTATGGTTGTCCCTTCACGAGAGTACTTGCCTAATCCTTGGTGCATTTTTTTGTGTACACGGGACCCTCCGAATTCCGCGGTGCGAGTACTTGACTGCTCTAATATTTCATAGCTTTTTGCAATCTGGCATCGTTACCCAGTTTGGCATTCGTATGAGCAGCCGCACCCTTTTATAAACGCAACACGTTTTTGGGAACTGATACCTCTTTTTTTTATAAGGTCCGTCTTTTAAGCTTAAATCTGCCTGTATAAGCTGGCGTGGCGGATTCTGTGACCACCGCTTATGACTCTGGATTGGGTGTGATGGCTATTTGGCGGCTTTACTAAGCTGGACTAACCACAGTCGCACTTGTATTGCTGTCTCAACCGATTAGTGCCGTGTATTTGGCAATGGGTATTCCACCCATTGGCTCAACAGCATCTGACTAATCAGACTGAAATGCAATTCAATTCCGAGAGGCCTCAAGCGTCCAATTATATTTTTTTATTCCTCGCAGTAGGCGGCTCTAAAGTTGGAGTGTTCCTATTCTGCAATCATTATTTTTATAGCTCCCATTGTACTTTACCTTCCCGGAAAAATATATAAACAACCAATGGTAATCTATTTTTATTCGGTCCACTAAGAAGTAGAGTCTTCTTCCAGTGCGCATCTCTTCTATTCTTTCTTTATACTAGGAATAGAATGCAAACAATGTCTGGTCGCAGCTAGGATCCCTGAACTAGCTCTCTACTATTTGTTGTCGGATATAGTGGCCGGTCTACCCCTCCGGAAGACCTATTAATTGTGGGCATCATATGGATCTGTTGGGCGCTTAAAAACCCATCTTAAATATAACTTTCAGGTTGGCATCTGACTTAGTAATAGTGCCAAAAGGAACTACTGCTTGTTTGAGTCGAACGGAAAGAAGGAAAGATTATCCCCTCCGGGACAAAAAACCGAGCGTACAAAAAGGAAGTGTTCTACGCGAGCTTGAACTCCACTGAACTAGCGGTTTATCCACTACCGCTTTCCCTAAACTAGCTAAACTTGCTTACCAAACTAGCCCTAAACCGCTTAACTAAACCTTAAGCCTAGCTTACCGTAGCTACAGTAGTTGTTGATTGATTCTCGTTGCCCTATATTCGCCCTGCGAGCGGCCCTAGCTAATAAAGTTGCGAGCCCCTCTTTCAAAGGTCCTTCGGACCCCAACTAAGGTGAGCGAAGCGAACTACGAATCCTCAAAATAAGTTGATTCCTACTCTTTCCTTTCCTGATAGAATTCCAAAGAAAGAAATAAAGTGGATTGAACCCCTTAGCAACGAAATAGCTTGACTAACGGCACTGAAGGAAGGTTGATTCTCTTAGCTAAGCCGCTTTCCATGAACTGCCGGCTATGTGTGTCATGTGGATATTAGTTCAGGTGCTCTGTCTGATTAAAATGCTAGCGTAGGTGCCGCCTTAAAGGGTTAGGGGGGGGGTTATGCTTAGAAAGAGCTGTCAGTAGAGTCTGTCTTGTCTGGTTGGTAGAGCTAGTAGTAATGGCTGGTTAGAAAGACCATCCTAACTGGCTGACTGACTAGTTGCTTATCCCTTTCCTTCTTTTGACTACTAAGAGCTGGCTGGTATGAATATCTTCTTATGTTAGGCTGACGACTAGTAGTACTTTTGATCTCTGTTAGGTCTTCTTCAGTAAGTGGAGCGAAGGTCTTCCCTTTACATAAGCTTTAGAGTCAGGGGTGGAGCTCCTTCATTGTATGACTATCAGGTTTTCTTGCGTCGCGAGTAGTGATCTGGAAATCCTAGCTATTCTTAGCATGATATTGGGGAATTTAATTGCTATTACTAAAAAAAGCATGAAACGTATGCTTGCATATTTGTCCATAGGTCAAATCGGATATGTAATTATTTAAATAATTGTTGGAGACTCTTTTGATGGATATGCAAGCATGATAACTTATATGCTGTTCTATATCTCCATGAATCTAGGAACTTTTGCTTGCATTGTATCATTTGGTCCACGTACCGGAACTGATAAAATTCGAGATTATGCAGTCTGAGGGTCATTATTTATATATGTAATTACGCCTTTCTTTTCATCATCGATCTACACCATGATATCGTAGAATATCGCGTATACAAAGAGATATCTCATTATATATGTAATTACGTGATTCCTTTTTTATCCACCCGGTCAAATCCTGACCCCCTTCCTTATATAATAGATATGATCTCAGTTTCTCTAACTGTGTGAGTTAGTTTTTCTGGGAAAGTAAATCCTTCGGCAAGGCTGCTATTATATATGTAATTATGCGCGCTCGAATCATCATCGATCTACCCATAAGGAGATATCTATCATTATATATGTAATTATGCTTGCCTTATTCCTTGCCCTCGGAAGGACAAGCGCTACGCACCTTGAAACGAAGTGTTTCACGAACGTAAAGTTAGGGTGATAAACTGAACGTACCTAACCTACCTTCGAGCTGGCTCGAAAGAGGACAATGTACAATCCCACCAGTTTGGTTCGTCAAAAAATATCGAGTACGAACGCACATCTGGGCCGTCGGGTAGCTGCTCACCATTCCGAAGTCTATATATACGGTTCCAGAAATGAAATTGCTATTCCCGCTCCAAGCCAAGTGAGATCCGCATCGCATCACCAATCGGTCGGATAGTGGGTGAGCTGCTGTCGAAATAGTAGTAGTTAGTAGTGGTTTACAGGATCGATGCGACTTATTTAAATATATATATATAGGGGTCGGAGGTATGTAATTTATCACACTCTTTATCGCTCAATGCCATATTATCTCTATAATAAAATCGCTTCGCGTTTCGATTACAATTGAGGCCCTTATCCCGACGATGCAGGACCCACTCCACACCCAGGAACGCAACCAACTCACTACACAGCGTGCGAACAAAGTAATATTCTTTCGCAGACCCGTCCGTAGCGTAAGGGTAGAAGGGAGGGGAGCACACATATAAGGTCCCCACACGAAAATAGAGCGGAATAAAACAGACATTGATTGACTTATTACTCACTCAAGCCATTTATTATATATGAGCATACCGAAGTTATACTTCGCATTATGATGGTTGAGGGCATTCATACGCGAATTACGAAGCTAGAGACATCGCTTATCCATGCAATAAATAACCGAAGGGATCGGATTGCATGCAAAGGATTCACTCAATGCAATCACTTTCACTTCCCCTCCCAGTCATACGAGACATACATACAGAGATTAAAACCCATAGTCGTGTGGGATAGGATAGTTTTCGGGGCAAATAACGCAGGGGATAATGCTGCTGGTGGATACTCAGGTAGAATTACCAAGCGAGAACTTATCCTATCGGGTCAATTGAAGGCAAAGAAGGTGGGGGGGGCTTAAAGCTAGCTCT
>Ga0233336_1000025_pt1 | contig 23590 bp, 20 predicted proteins | sample GEONDECOMP225_FD_183636 | JGI IMG/M metagenome (GOLD analysis project Ga0233336, IMG submission 183636) | Leaf litter microbial communities from Shasta-Trinity National Forest, California, United States - GEON-DECOMP-225 | ecosystem: Environmental > Terrestrial > Plant litter > Unclassified...
ACATATATAAAAGAATGAACGGAATACGACTCACACCGCAAAGCAATCTCCTATTTTCTCAATTATGAAAAGCGTAGCGTAATGACATATATAAAGAATGACTGGAAAACAACGAACCCATACCGAATCTAGCATAATGTCTAGTTTTCTTCCATACCGAGTCTAGCATAATTACACTAGCATAATGACATATATAAAGAATTCCTGGAAGATCCGGTGTATGCCACACCCCCCACGGAGATCAGGTCCCAACTGGAACGGAGTCGCCTCCGCTCCCCTCTTCTTATCTATTCCCACCCAACCGGAGCCGCTCGACCATAAGGGAGAGGGGTCAATACTTCTATTCCAGTAAGGTGAGGAAAGGCCCTATCAGGTAGGTAGGGGTAAATACTGCCTTTCAAGAAGGTCCTTTCATTTATTTCGGGTAAATACTTCGAAGACTTGTCCTTATTTACCCTTGCCCGATGCGGACAAGCACCGTAGGACCTTTCGGCTGGCTATTTTTAGCCAATAATATGCTTTTTGGAGAAATACTTCGGACAATAAGGCAGGCCTTGCAAGTCAATCTTTTTTTCTTAAGGGCCTTAAAGGTTAAGGTCCTGGGTAAACCCAACCTGCCCGTTAGGTTCTGATAAACTCTCTCATTTTCTTTATGGTCCTTACTGGGCCCTTATTTAAGGGGGGTTATATATTGCTCAGGGCTGCTAAAATCCGCCTTTACTTAATGAATAATCGTTCAAGACTGCACCTTTTCCTTCTATGCCTTTGTTCCTGGCACCGGAAAAAGCAAATTGGTTCTTTTACTATATCAATGGGTTATTCAGTGGGTGCTTGAACAAGATCAACTGAGTCAATGAAGTCACCTGGATATTGACCTGGAATTCAATATGGAACCGTGCGAAGAGAAGCTATTACAGGAAGGGGTGCTGGTGGATATACTATATATGTCGCCCCAGTTTCACCATCATCATTGGAGGTCACAGGGGGTAGAGGTAGCGAAGGCAGAGGTTGGGACAGAGGCATCAGTATATTCAATTCCTATTCGAGGACTTATAGTTTCGTTCAGGACTGAAAACAATTGGATTGGAATCCGCTACTAGCTAGTGAGCTGGAACTGGTTCAGATACTAGCCCGGATGCTGGGCTTTCGGAGGCGGTTCTTTTACCGGGTCAACTCCAACTCCTGCGACCTTTGCTTTTGCAGGCCTCTACTTCTTGCTTTAGCTACCTTGGTCTCTGCCCTTTCCTATGCCCTTGCTTCTTTCTCAGTCTCCGTTTCTGCTGCTGGTGAATCTGCTGGCTGGTTCTTATTCTGCTGGATCACTGGCATCATCAACTGGATCTGGATTGAAAACTTCGGTCTATATAAGAAATAGGTTCAACTACTTGATCTTCAATTGAATATGGAACTGGAACAAGAAGGATATACTATTAAATTGGTGGATCTTCCACTGATGCCCTTGCCTCCACTGATGGGTAAATTAAGTCAATTGGTGGCTGGCTATGGCTCAATGACTGGGACTGGAAGGTACGCTAGGCGGCGAGGTGCCGACTGTAATACTGCAAGGGCGTTGGTTAAATTGCTGGATAAACTGAAACTGAGACTGGGTAAGTTAGGTAAATAGCGGAACTGAATCTTCCCCACCACTTATTATTTCGCGACTTTAATGCTGCTTTTAAACGAGTGAAAAGGTACGAAGTCGCTATTAAAACCCCACCCACTTTCTCTATGCCCCTCCCTTTCATTTACAGTTTCAATCCTCGCATTCTAAGTCTTTCTATAATTATCGGGTCCATCCGAATGCATGCCCTTTCCGGCTACCGTTCGTAATTGTGTTCTCCTGTACAGTAATAGACCTAGAGAACCTGGACCTAGAAAAGTATCTTGGCAGCAGAGAGTTGGGCTTCGAGTCGAGAGCTTTCAACTTATAAAGGCTTCGAGGCTTCAAGGTGGTGGCAGAGAGCTAGCAGCAAGGCTTCAAGGCGGGTAGAAGGCCAAGAGCGTAGAGAGGGCTTATAGGCGGTGGCTTTTAGCAAGGCTTTGGGCTTGGAGAGGGCTATTCTAGCTGTCAAACCTGTCTCCAATAGTGGCCCCTGTTTCACTTGTACCCTTGGATCCTCAACCTGTGGATAGTCTGGACCCTTTTCGAGATCCACCCTCAATAGCATAGGAACAAGCCGCTAAGGCATCAAAAGAAGCAGAGGTGGCAGCACATTCAATTATATATTATGCAAACGCAGATAAAGATCAAGACCCACCAATAGTCTAGGGAAAAGCTGAACCACCACCAGCGGAGGCAAGGGGCTATATATAGATGTCTTACCACAGCCAGCTAGCCATCTAAGCCAGCAGCATACCTTCCAGCCCCAGCCACAAAGTAACCACCAAGAGCAGCATAACCGGTTGATCCATCAGTATAGACATAGGCTCTTTATGATCCACCATCACTAGAGAAAAAATTGAGACAAATAAGTCGTACGCCAGCCATAAAGCCCACATCTCGTCCAGCTTACCTTATTTATCCACCAGAAGCGATCCAGCAGCTCCAGATCGAGACCCAGTTGTCTATAAATCCAGAAGCAGAGGGAGCAAGGACAGCAGTTGTTTGAGCATACCTAACAGTTCCATATTATACTCTAGCAGCATAGGAAGAGCCTTCCACTTAACTTACCTAAAAGGTAAGGGAAGTTCACCTGTTTATTCTGTAGATCCAGCAGGAGCACGAGCAGTAGTTAAATATGCAGGGGCTGCAGGAACACTTTACTAAGTTGATTCAGTTTATGAAGCAGTATATTAAGCAGAATATTAAGAAGACTAAGCTTAAGCCGTGGACTCAGCAGCTGCGGTAGATTCTGGTGATTTAGAGAAAGACCCAGCTCTTTCAGTCGATTAAGTAGTTTATTCCGCAGTTTATTCTGTCGATGAAGCAGAAGTTGTTGTTTCAACCGCAGCAGATCGATATTTTTCATTTAGTTATCGGGATGAAGAACCTTATTATCGAGAGCGTGATTCAGTTCCTATTGATGATTGTCATCGGTATTATTACGCTAGCGTGATCCAGAAGCAGAGACAGCACCTGCACCCCCACTAGTTTCTGTAGTTCCATAAACAGTACCAAAAGCGGGAGAAGTATATGTGGATCCAGCAACCGTATATTTAGAATCTAAAAATCCACCTATAGTGACAGATCCATACGCACCAGTTTTTGAACCGGTTGATTCAGTAGATTGAGATTGAGATCCAGATTATGACCTTCGTGATCCAAATGAAGATCTATACCCATAGCCAGTTTACCTAGTTGACTCAGCAGCAGTTGCTTCCGATGAAACAGTTTATTACGCAGTTTATTCTTGTGATTCTGTTCATTAAGCTTTTGAGTAAGTTTCTAAAGTAGCCGTTGAAGCAGTCGATTGAGCAGTAGTAGAAGAAGCAAGTGATTCTGATCTTTATCCAGTTGAATAAGCACCATCAGTAGCAGAGGAAGCAAGAGTAGCTTACCTACTTGAATATTCGGTTCCAGAAGCACCACCATCAGCGGTTGGTTTAGAAGTCGGTCCAGCTAATGTAGAGTCAGTTGGTGCAGTTGTTTATTCTGTCTATTCTTAGATTTATGCAGCACAAGCTTTTCACAAAAGCTCATCAAGATCCGCCCTTTCTTGTGGCAGTAGGCTTATCCATTCCCTGACTTGTTCCTATACTATTTGTAGGAATGGGATAAGTATTATTCTCTGTCGCTGCTGTTGGGATTAAACCCTTATTTGCTGAAACTGTGTCTATTGGCCAGATGGTAGCCTCGATACATAGATCACCCCCGAGTCATCTGTATTCAGAAGAGCTATCTCCCTGGGTTGACGTACCATTTATTATGGGAGATGGGGAGATACATATAATAGGGGGAGGAGAGGATAGCACTAAAATAGGATAATATATTCCCTAGCACCCTGCCTTACCTTGTTGGAGTTCGCTTGAAACTTCATATTCGCAATCTTTATATAACAGATTGGAATCCGCTTCAAACGATTGGATTGGTCTAGCTACTTTGGAGGATTTATATCTTTCTCGGACATTTCTTTCTCCGATCTTATATGGTCTTGGGTACGTTTCGCTTCGCACCTCCTCCTTTCGCTTCTGGCAACTTCATGGCAAAGAGCGGGAATTAGACTCTAATTTATTGTAATTAGAAGTACCTATTCGGGATCAGAGATGGAGAGCAGCACCTGGAGCTTGTAGAAGGCTTCAATTTATTGATGGACAGTCTAGTTGTTCAATTGTCAGAGTTGGAGCCACTTTGCCTATATACTTTCCACATAGTCGGCAGGATAAAAATGTTCTCTAAGAGCCTTGCAAAATGTGTCCCGGCTAGTGATGATGCTACGAGTTTGATGAAGGACCTCAGCATTGAGTTCTATGCAAAGGAGGCATCATCGCGCCAGGTATGTTTCAAATTTTTCCATCATTGGGCGGCCAATCCTTGCAGATGACAGGATACTAAGGTTAATTTCTCTCGTTCTCGCAGCTCTGATTGATGGGTGAAATAGGAGGAGAATGCCTATCAACTTGTTCGCCATCAAAAACACTAGCAAAGTGAGGAAGTGTCACTTTAGGGTCCTAGCGCAGGCTAGGTGTTGGAAGATAAAACTTCTTAAGCTTAAAACCTGCCACCTCTATAGCAAGATCATTGATCACTTGAGCGTGGTGGTGAAAAAGCTGGAACTAAGCGAGATTATGATGGTGAATTTGGATATTTACCTGGAACTCTATCTCGATCTGCTCGAACAATAACAATAACTGAATAGGGAACTCAAACTCGAACTGGTTTTGCTCGCGGGTAAACTGTTTATTCCTCTGCAACTAGAGGATCTGCTTACTCTTTAATAGGACCTGGAAGGGATGCACGTAAGGATGCTTCCCGTGCCGTAAGTGAGTGATTTATGTTGTTGGCGAGATGTTCAATATTGTAGCTTACATTCATTACAGATTGACCTGTCACTGGGGCTCGGGCATAATCATAAATGACCGGCATAGATAGGCAAGTAACTGTGGCGTGAAGGCTCTCTCCTCCCTGTGATTATAGGCTGGTTCCATAGGCCCATGGAAACGACACTTCCGTACACCATCCACGGTAACCGCGTGATATATGGGACAAGACCGGTTCATTAGAGATGGAAACCGCTGCTTTTCACTCTATCTCTGTCGCTTACTGGATCCACTTCAACTTCAACCGCCTCTCCTCCTGCTTATAAACTGCTACTACTTTCACTTGATCAATTGGTTTTTTCACTAGCTAGGATGCTACCTTTGCCTATGCTTGTTTTAGACTGGAGGATCTATAACTTCAATGAATGGCTCTGGATCTTTATCTCAAAATAGAACTGGAATTCAATCTCCATTTGCTACTGACAACCTTGCAACTCGATCCGCTGATCCTCCCTTTTGGCTGGTGAATCTGAAACTGCCTACGCCTATGCGGGTCCTGTGACTAGATATGCATTTGCATTTGGTGGATCTACAATTGGATTTGGATCTGCTATTGGTAGTGCTAGATAAGCTGGATCAACAACTGGATCTGCCACTGCCATTTACTGAATATACGTCTGCTTAAACCTCTGCATCAACGGCTTAAGCGACAGGATCAACTGATGCACCTGAATAAGCTACAGTTGTTACCTCTGCTACTGTTGGTGCTACTTGAATTGGTGGTGCTGCTGGTAGCGTTGCTACTGGTGTTGCTTCTGGAGTCTCGATCTGGACCTGTAACTGCTGCTCTTGCCACTTTTGCTTATATCCCAACCTATGCCTTTGCTCCTGCTGCTGGAATACGTGGTATACTATTAATACCTGATCCGCTGCTCTATTTTCTGCGAGTGCTTTTGCTTATTTGACTGGGTCTCGGTCTCGATCTCGTTCATCTGGCTCTGGCTATCGAACTGTTGGAAGGGATACTGTGGACTATGGGTCTGGATCTTCTGCTTCATTGACTGTATTAACTGGTATGGGACTTGCTCAAACTCCAACTGGCTCTGCTACTCGTGCTAGTGGTGGTTCTAAGTCGACAGGCTCCATCTCAATCTGTGTCTGGAAATTCATTTTCCTGTTTTTGTTGTTTACCTTTGTTCTATTTGAAAAATCCCTCTCCTAGGCGTTACCCTGGCCCTCATAGAGGAGGCCATAGTTAGGGGGCCTGTAGTTTGGGGGGAGGGGCGGTAGTTCAATCTTTTCAATCAAATAGAAAGCTGAAAGGTCGGGTTTTATAAGCATATCTTATACAAATTGTGAAAACCGCCAATTATTATATATAGAGTAGCCCTTTGTTAACACGTTCTATCGCTACTTCCATTTGACCATTGACTCGTCCATCATCAAGGTCAATATGCTCTAGCTTTCAGTAAAGAGAATAGAGATATGTCAGTTATCCTATAAGTACCGACCAAGTGAGTTGCTTTATCACCGCGTAAGAGCCAGTAGGTCGGACCAATTAATACTCTTCTCAATAATTGATCACCTTTATCTATTTGACGAATCTCTCCCTAGGCGAATTAACTAGACGAATTAACCCGACTTCCCCTCACTCATAGGAGGAGACTGTAGTTAGGGGAGCTCTGTAGCTCAATGCTTTTCAGTCAAAGAAAAAGCTGAAGATCGGGTTGGAGAAAAAAATCCTACAAATAAGGTCCGGAGGGCTTGTCCTTTTGAGGGCAAGGAAAACCGTATCAATTGCCCTCCCCCTCCTACGCCCCCCACCCCAAAATAGTAAAAACAAGCGGCTTCGCACCTTTGAACGCGTTATATTGTCACTTCCATCCCACCCTTTAATCGCGTTGCCCCTTGATGACTCATTGCCCCTTGAATTGTTGCCCTGTGACTCACGCACGCTATGGCTCAATAAACAAATATGTATATAGATATATATGCTCTTTAGGTCCCGACCTGATCTTACCCTACTTGGCTTCGAACTTATTCATGCGTTATAATGCTGCCTGCTCTCGAGACATGTTTTTTAGGGGCCAACCAAATAAGAAAATATGCCTGTCCCGCGCCCTCCTTCCTGACCTCAACCTCCTTGGCTTTCACAAGCTTTATCACGTTGAAGCGCTTACCAGAATAACATTTTTATTAGGCCAACCAATAAGGAAAGATGTCTGTATGTCCCACCTGGGTTAGTCCCATTTCCAGTCTCGCCCGACCTGGTCTTGCTCGGCTTAACTTCACTCTCCTAGGCTTGGTGCTTCCTCACGCTAAGGTACCTTGTTTCTTAGGCTAACCAATAATACAAGATGTATCTGTGGTGTCTCGCCCAACCTGACCTCACCCTCCTTGGCTTTCACAAGCAAGCTTTTTCCCGTCGCCTATCTCGAAATATGTTTCTTAGGGTCTAATCAATAATAAAGTAACATTTTTCCTAGGAGCAGCCGACCAATAAGAAAGTATGACTGGTTATTATGGTCTTCACCCTGATCAATTTACCTGATCCGAAGCTGCTGTTGTCTTATCGCGAACATCTACCTGACTAATCGAACAACTATCACCAATAAGAATATATGCAATAATAAAGAAGATATGTATTTGGTACTGGTGCTCATCTAAATAAGGCGCTTAAGTTAACTGACTAACTGGTTAGCAGCCAGCCGCCATTGAGGGTAAAAACGGGTCCTTCTCCTACGCTTATGAAGAGCAGGGTAAGCGAAAAGGGTCCCGACTTACCTTACTCGAGTATGCATACAAACGCCCCCAACTTTGAACCAGAGTTCGCTTAGGGTCCTGACTTACCAGAGTCTACCCTACCTGAACCAACCTCACCTTACCAGAATCTACCTTACCGGAGTCAGCCTTAGGGGGTCCTGCCTTACTTACCCGAGTATATTGGTGTAGAAATGCTTGGTATAGAAATGATCACAAGGCGAGCCAATTAGTAAATAAGTTCCTTACTTAAGGAATAAGTGCTGGTAGATATCCTCCCCTTTCTTTTTATGCTGGAGGATGCTAGCGAAAATACACACGTCGTCCCTCCCTGAAAATGAGGATTGGTTACTTAGGATTTTGGTTACTTAGGATCGGTGATAATACACAATCACTTGAAGGAAGATTGAAAGAAGTACGCGTGACCGCTTGAAAGCTGCGAATTAATCCATTAAGCTTTGTTGGTTGAGTCCCAATCTGACTACGCCTTACCGCTCACGAATATTTACCTCGCAGAAGAGAATTGAAGTGAAGGAAGACCGAGCAAAAGAACTTAAGTGAATATTAAAAACCATCTCAATGGCTCTTCTAGCACGTTATATCAGCACTTAAAGTCCACCCTTTTTTCTTTCAAAGTGCTTTCCTTCATGGCGATATTAAAGAATCAATCTATATGCATCAAGCACCAGGCTTTGTTCAAGAAGGCTCAAAACCACAGGTCTGTTGACTTAATCAATCTTTATATGGCCTAAAGCAGGCACCTTGCTCTTGGTATGAAAAGATCCATAATTTTTTTATCAGCTGTGGATTTTATCATTGCGAGAGTGAGCCCGATCTCTACATTTGCCATGAGGATAAGAAAATGATTATTATTGTGCTTTACGCGGATGATCTTATTCTAACCGGTAGCTCTACCTCCCAGGTTAAAGAACTGAAGCTAAGGCTTCATGAGTTATTTTCATTGACTGAAATTGCTCTGCTTCACTATTTTCTAGGCATTCAAATTACTCAGTCTACCTCTGGGATCTCTTTCTCTAAACCTAAGTGTGTTCTGGATTTTCTGCAACGCTTCAAAATGGAGGATTGTAAGCCGGTTAGCACTCCTCTTGCCATTGGGATGAAGTCTCAGGCATACTGTTCCTCTCCTTTATTTGATGCTACTATATCTATCACTCTTTAGTGGGTAGTCTTCTCTACCTTACTTATACTCGACCGGATATTGCATTTGCCATCAGTTTTTATTACCGGTATTTACAGGCACCTCATGAGTGTCACTAGCAGGCGGTAAAGCATATTTTGTGCTATTTGAAGGGCACCACTCGTATGGGTATTCACTATGCAATAGGAGCCCCTATTCATCTTCAAGGTCTCCGAAAGGACTATGTTATAGAGTAATTGTGTTGTTCTCCGCGTGCCGGGAAGGGAAATTGAATCAATCTCTTTTCATGGGTGGAATATTAACTATGCCAATATATATATATAACTGCAATTCAATCCTGTCATGGCCTCCAACTCTGTTACCAAGAGCAGAATGATGCCATAATAATTCATAATATGCTAACATAGATGCCAACAAGACTGCTAATCGAATAACCATCACAAATGTCATCAATCCATCATCAATTCTATCATTAAAACCACCAATTGTGTGTGCATCATACATTGCCAACAATGGAGGTCAATATAAGGCTGAGTTATTTAGTTCAAATTTGAGCAGAATTATAGTGTGGGATGGGAGGGAGGGCCTTGAACTTATATGTATTGCAATGGGTATCCAAATAATCATGGGTTTGACCCATTGACTTCCCACTTCAATAAACCATGGTGAAAATCACAACACCCAAAGGTGCTTAACATATGCACAGGCTGAGAGCCAGGCTCATAAAGGCCACTCTACACTACCATAGGGTCACCAATTTATATAAATATATGCTTCTAGGACTGTTATCATTGTGCAAAATACAACAATGGGTATGAAAGGAGTCAAGCTTTAAATCGGATCCATCATTAACTTCAAAATGTAGTCCAATAACTTGATTGATAGTTACCTAGCGGTTGGGACAATTAATTCCAAAGCTATTAAGGTTCCCTGCCTAGCCAGGTAAGTTCGTGAGAAGTTAGTTAGTTAGTTAGTTAGTTAGTTAGTTAGTTCGGTAACATCCAGCATGAAGTCCCATGTGGGAGATCATCGGGCGTTACCAGCATTAGATTCCTGAGTTAGTAAGAAGTAGTGCATATATGATGAGCACTATGATAAGGTCCAGATAGATAAGAATCAGGAGCGGCCCCTCCCCCTAGGTAGGTGGTTGACATAAATAATTTGAATAAATACCATATTCATTTAGCCATGCAGCCAACCATATAATATTTGTTTCCACAATAGAGCCAAATTGCAGGTCATTCCCACCATTGGGATGGGATAGGAAATCTCTCCTCCATGTGTTAGTTTGTGTGGTTGGGACAGATTCAAAAAAACCTCTGAATTTTACATTTTGCAATAGTCACATCCTCATTTTTTAGCGAAGGTGTTCTGTGTGCCATTGGATGTGCGCGGCATTAACCTGGGTAACCCATAGATATGGGATATATATGCTTATTAATATAGAACCGAGGATGTGGTGATGCTGAAATCGACCAAGGAATAGCATAGATAGAATTTACGCGTCGAAACAAGGTGCGTAGCTCTTTCCCGACAAAGGAGGGGAAGGGCTGGGATACTCTTCAACTTGTGTCTTCAACTTGTGGGAGAGGCTAATCCGAGGATCCAATGGGAATAAGCCAATGGGGAATCAATGGAATCATCCATGGGGCTTACAGAGGGGGTTGGTTATCACCTACAGAGGCGCATACTCATACAGAGACACATTGAGCTACACGATGATGAGTGAGGTTACACGTAGAGCTCGATGCATGAGCTTCAATGAGGTTATACGATTAAGGTCGAGGTAGATGTTGATCCCGATTGGTGTTGGCAATAGCGTTGGTGACATATATATATATGGATACTTTATGTTTACCTGCCCAGTTAGCATTCCGTTCTGTCCAACTACCCCAGTTAAACAGGGCATACGCTTTGAACCTTGCACCTTGGAAGCACGTGGAACACTGGCAGCTGCACTATACGTCCCCCCCATACCCCTATATACTGGACTAGTCCCAGGATGCTTAACTGGATAGAAGCTGCTTAGAGCGTTACACAAATGAAGCTTTGAGATATTGTGTTTAAAGGGGCTATATTAAATGCCTACTTCTTGCGCTATATTCACTACCGCTTGCCTACATATTTTTTCATAATATCGATAACGCTTGCATGATTAGTACCGCTAACGCTCGATACAAGGTCTTCAATATAGAAATGGGAATTGAAGACTTTACACATGGCCTCCCCTTTATCCCTTTCTATTTTCCCTTTATACCTACTGCCTTCTATGAACGGTACGGGACACTGTTGGGACTAATACTGCACGGTACGGAACATAGTGAATGAAAAAACACTAACTACTTTATGTACGGAACACAGTGACTACTAACATAATATTACCATTTACAATAAAGCCAATAGAGATAGAAAGAACGCGGAAGTGAATAGTATTTTTTATTGCTATATAACTATGAGCTAATAAAGATAATTGATAATAGGAGATATATAGTGTTTATTTGAAATAGAACCAACTAAGCTAACTAAATAGTGTATGCAAAAGGATAGCGCCATAGGAAACAAATAAAAAAAAGAAAGCTAATAGAGCATTATAACGTATATAATAATAAAGAAAGAAAGAGCTAACGGGAATGGTTGACGACTGACAGACAGATTGCCTCCTCAAAGGGCTCTATTCTCTACCGCGTTAAGCAAAGGGCTATATATCTCAGCATCGGTTAAATCGAGGATCAAGGCGCAGAAGCTAAAAGCAAAAGATGTCGTCCGGCCAATCGTAGAGCAAGATAATGAAATGGCCTAGTTCAATTTGACTAGAAGAATTGAGGAAAGAGTTAGCTGAGATGGGCTTGTTCTATGGGTTTATTTCCTGATGATGCGATGCGATTAGGTTTAGGAAAGCATGAGAGACGAAGGCATGAGAGCAGGAGCTAATGAGACTGTGCTGGATTGCTCTGTATTTCCTGGGCATTATAGGAACTAATGAAAGAGTCTTTTTTTATTGGGCTATTCATGCAATCGCACGTATCTATTTGCACGTCTCTATCGTCGATATAGAGGAATTGCAAGCTGTAGACTTACTCGTTTCGGTCTATCTCCTTCATTAGCTAAGGGCGTAATTCCATCCCCTCCTTTGTCGGGAAAGAGCGTAGCACCTTAAATAGCCCTGTTGAAAGAGCTTGGTTACAATATTGCTTCTATTAGTGATATGTGACAACCCCATTGTCATTAGGTATTAGCTTAACTCTCACTGTTCGTTCCATCAACAGATGTTATGTTCAATCCATCTCTAATAAATAAGAAATCTCTACATATCTAGGATTTAGTCCAACTAGTTGTTGCATTAGCCTTGGCCTTAGCTGAGCTAACTAAGCATGGCTTTCTCTTTAGTGTTAGTGCGCTTACCTCTGCATTCTGTTGTGAGCCATAGAAGCTTAACCTAGCCCTCGAACTCTACCCTCTATATTGAACTCATTTACCACACTTGTATAAAGAAGAAGAATCCGGATCTAATTCCACAGGTAGGCGCACTGGCAAGGGGACAACCCGCATAGCCGATACCAGGGCAAAGCTAGAAGCTCCTAGTCTCCATTCCTTTGTAATATGTATGAAATCTTCAATTATTGCTACGGGGTCTTGCTGCCTATTTGACCTGGGACTATGGAGGCTCCTCATTGCATGGAGACATTTTAACATATATGAGACTTGCATCGAGACGTTTACCTTGTCCATTTAGGTGATCCTTTGTCAATAAAGAAATGCCAGGTGGTTTCTATGCACTCAATCCCATCCCAAAAAGAAAAGAAGAATAAAAATCTAGATATAATTCCACTAGCTTTACTTTGAGAAACAGGTTGAAAGTGCATATCCATGTTGTTTGGCGAGGTTGTTACTAAGGCAAAATCTTAAATGAGGATGTACTTATGTTGCAATAGAATAAAGCATAGTGAGTCTAGCTTCCAAACTGCTATAGCAATCCTGGCCCGGGTAGAGTTTCACTTTGATTTTCCCGCTTCCAACACGCTTTAAGTGGCTATGCAGCTTCTGGCCGGGCTCCTATTCCAGGCAATAAAGTAAGGCACTAACTATCTTGTTACTCACTATGGCGGGCGGCATCCAATCGAGCATTTAAGCAGCCACTTTATGCGGTCTAAGAGGATACAGGGGCCCCCTAAACACGAGATTTTTCTTCATAAAACACCATTGACCAGAGGTTCATGCACTAACTGAGTAGAGTTTTTATGAGTATAGGTTCATGCTAACCTTCTAGCTCTGAGAGTTAAAGCCTTAGAGTGAAAGCCCCTATACGAATGATAGTAAAAAGAAAGTTTCCATTCTTTTAAGAGGAAGGGGACTAGTTTCAAATGACAAGAATGGGAGACCTACCAAGAAGCTTCTTCGCTCTAGCTCTGAAACGATAAAAACTTCAATATTTTTACTACTCACACGTATAGGATAGAATGAACAAATACTAACTTCGTGTATATTCAAAATTGTAGTACTTCTTGAGGCATGGAGATAGTTGAGAGATGACCTAGAGAGACAAAAAGATTTACTAGTTAGTAAGCAGTCTCGGGCAGAGCAAGATATTTTATCACTAGGACAAAGGATAGCTCAGCTAGAGGCAGATGCACAGGCTGGCACAGGACCTAGTGATCCAGCGATGTTGTCAGCTGTTGTTGCTCAGAGGGATCATAGGATTCAGGATCTTATGGATGAGCTCAAGCTCAGCTTCAGGATGCTCAGGGAGATAGAGCATAGCTGATAGTGGATATAGCACAGATGCAGGCAAAGTGGGATATTGCTATCACTCAGAGAGACACACTGATCCAGGAGAGAGACAGACTACAGGATGAGCAAGATCAGTTATAGCAGCTATATGATATGACATTGGATTAGCTAGCTGTACAGGCTATGTAGCAGGCCATGGGTATACCAGTAGTGGAAATTGAGATATTGGAGTTCATAGATTCTTCTAAGGTGAGAGGAGTTCTAGTTCTTTATAGGGTCAGACGACCTGATGGTACATATGAGGATAGGCCTATTACCCCTTATGAGGCACTCAGATGGTATGGTACAGACTTGGCTACTCTAGGTACAGTATTGGTGGTCAGGTATTTGGAGGTGTATATATTAGATAAGGCTCTCAGGGTGGCAGAGACTCGACTCGAGCAATCGTGTATGCAATCTCATAGTCAGACGACTTATCAGGCAGTGAGTGATGCTAGACGGCCTTCTATGTCAGGTACTTGTGTGACGAGACCGGTCTTCGAGTTCGCTACCTCTCCTTACTCTACTTACCTACCTTCTAGCTATGCTCTTTAAGGGGAGCAAATAGCAGCCTCCCTTACCTTCGCTATGCTCTTTGAAGGGAATCAATATAGGGGCGGAGCCGCTCGACCATAAGGGAGAGGGAATAAAGACTTCCACAATGAGGAGGTCTTACTTCACAAGGAGGTATTAATTCACCAGACCAGTTCATCCTCATATTGAACCGGTAAGGTCAGATACTACAGGGAATAGCCTTTCTGAGAATAAAGGTAAATGCCTTTCCGGGTCATCCTCATATTTCCACAGTAAGACCAGGGCAGACAATCCTCATATTATTATGAAGTAGGGGGTCAGGAGACGATAATAGGATATGAGGGCATAAGGTAGTAAGGCATAAGGTAAGGTCCTATATTAAGGCAAGTAAGGCCATACTATTTTGTCTCTTTGCTATGGCTATGGGTCAAGAATCTACTTTCTTTTTTGGGCGAACCTTTCACCAGTTAATTACGCCTTCCTCGGTAGGCACCTGCTGAATAGGCGCCTTATAGACAGCTTAGAGGGGTGAACAAACCGCACCCCTAGTACATTCCCTCCCTGATAGAGGAAAGAAAGACCCTGTCAAATTTCATGCATGTATATGGTTCCGGGACAGCCCCGAAAGGCTACGTGAAAACGTAGGTGGGTGAGAAGGTTCTTTATAGCAAACTGAGCACTTAATTCAGTGATTAGAGTGGAGATATAAGAGGTATCACTGCCAGTTATAAAGTGATAATAATATCATCCACATAAACCGCAAGAATTGTAGTTCGCAAACTGTCTAAATGAAGCAGAAGTTTCCAGTTGTCCAACCACACTTCTTTTTGTGCCTGCCCCGAATCTATCTGGTAGGCGCTAAAGAAATTGATAAATAAAGCTCTTGTTGATCCGAGCGTGAAGCCCCGGGGAATTCAATCTCTCCATAATTGCGTAAGTAATCAAATCCCGCCGGTTGGATTTCTTTTCTCTCTCTCCTAGCCCGCCTGCGCGCCATCCATCCATGCCCATACAAGGAATCGCAGCAAGACTATCGATTCAATCCCCCTGATCATAGGTAAACATCTGGAAAAGGCTATGTTCATAAAGAAGAAAATCAATTTGAAGTGTCCCGATGATAATAGATTATGCCTCCGACCCGATCAAAACGAGGTTTCTCCAAATGAAAATGATAAATGAGAGTTTTTTGCAAAATCTGTTCCAAGCCAACTTGGTGCCTGGGCCGAATCTGTTGGCTATGTTGGGCGGCCCCCCTTCCCTGTGTAAGTCTGTAAGCTATGTGAGGTGGCCTTATCCTCATGGCTAGCGTTAATCGGTACCTCTACTGGTACTGATCAACTATTGGCTGACTGACATAGAGTAAAAGCCATGGAGTACAAGCATAGAGTACCATCATTGAGTACAAGCATCAACTATTGGATCGCCTCTTGGCTGACTGGGACTGACCGGTGGGTAATGAGGGGCTGTCGGCGGGCTCAATGAGGTGGGCTATGTTGGGGTGGTCTATATGAGGCGGCTATGTCGGGCTATGTGGGGTGTTCCCTTCCCTTCCCTCCCTGCCTGTGTATGTCAGCTTCTCTGTGGGCTGTAGGGCTACTGCTACGTCGTGGGGGGTCAATCTCTATCTATCTATGTCTAGCTGGTAGGGTGGCTATGCCTCCTGGGATGTAGTATGAACCTCTTGTGAATAATTGTAAATAACGCTTGGTAATTATCCATCTATCCCAGAACATTCCCAAGGCTCCGTATCGTTATAGGGTATAGTTCGAGGCTAGGGTCGAGGGTCAAGGTATAGGGAAATGTATGGCAGCTCTAGGCAAAAGATGAAAATGCTCACTACCTGCCAGTAAATCCAGGTCCGTGTGTAAATTATCGCCAGCAACTCCAAGTCCCGAGATATACGATCCAAGTTCCGAGGTGTTTACTTTGCCTGTATCCCAGTAAAGTGACCGTTTACCCTGTGAGGTATATCTGATCTGCCACCCCCGGTATTCGTGATATACCAGCCAGCAATTCGAGTTGAGAGAACATATCGCCCAGATTGATCAGTCCGTTCAATCCATATCGAGACAGTAAAACTAGGCAGTAGCTTGTTCGTATTTATAAGGAGAATGCATGACTCACTGAATTCTCTAGGGCTGGGAGAATAAACGAAGGAAGAACTGGGCCTTTATTCTCTTCTTTCCCTCAAGCAAGGCACTTAGCTACATACAGCGGGAACACCGGGTACTAACTATCCCGACAAAAGTCAATTTCCTAGTTAGCTCCAGCAGTCACTATCTCGCCCTATGCTCCTTCCACTCAATCAAGTGGTAACTCAACTATCTGTCTATTTTCCTAGAGTTCTCCAGCGGGTAATTCATCGGGTTCGGGTTAAGGTCGGGTTTTCATGATTATCTAATCCTAGTTGAGTTGTTATGCTTCTCATCGGTAGGGGGGTAAAACAAATTCCCAGGGCCAGCCATATTCTCAAAGTCATAATGCCAGTAAGAATGCACCAGTAAGAATGCAATTGAGCCTTAACCGGTGAAGTCAAGAATGAAAGGGAATAGAATAAGAAAAGAGTCAACAGGCCGAAAGCTCCTCTACAAGACTTTATTATAAGGACGGGGTTTTAGAGGAGCGAAGCCATTGACAGGCCACCCTTATAGAGGAGAATTTACCATATAAATGAAAAAAGTAAATTCCCTTCAGACAAGCCATATAAGTATGATCCCTATTTTGTAATAGTATAAAAGAAGGGAAATAAGAAGACAGGGCCCAATGATCATGAAAGCAGGCCCTTAGAGGATAAACTTGCTCATTTTCATTCATGGATGGAAATGAAAGCAATCATGGATGCTCAGGCAGACCCCGCTAGAGCAATGGAAGAGGCTTTCCCTTCTCCCCTCCCTGAAAGATCCAATATTCTAGGAAGGATAAGGACCTGTTTCTCTCTCTATTTGCTCCTGCCCACTCTCTCTCTGCTTCAACATCGAGAAGAATGTATCGACGCTGGGTTAGAGGGTTTAGGATTTGGTTGGTTTGGTTGGTTCGCGGGAATGAGGAGCCATGATCGCTTACTCGACCAAGGTCGCTTAGGCCTCGAGGAGCGGAACCCTGCACCTGGACTTACGCGACTGAAACTCGTAACTCTAGCGCGGCCATTTCAAGCCAAACTAAATCCTATCCTGTTTCGTGACAACATGGGGAAACATCCTCTATCGCGTATCGTGTATCAATGGGGTCAATGGGTTGATGCCAGCCTTCGGGTGTGATGTCACTGTTCTTTCTAGCATCACGGGTTCGACCAGCCTCGGTTTAGCTCGACCAGCCCACCTCTTTATTCTACCAGCCCGGATTCATCAACCAGCAAGCAGAAAGAGAGATCTCTGGCAGGTGGAAGGTCCGGTTTCTCTTTCCTACCACGTCCCCGCTAGGGAACAAATCCGTCGGCCGTCAATAAATCACTCTCTCTAGTGAGGTAGGCAGAGTCGTCCAGGGAGGTTTAACAGTGCTCTTCAGGTTCCAGGTTCACTGTGCGCTGAAGGTGAAAGGAGCTAGAAGGTAAGGTCCTGCGCCGGTCAACAACCCAGTAAGATCCTGGTCAACCCGACCAGTAAGGATCCCTAAATACCTGCTTTGGTGAATAACGGGAAAGATCTAAAGTAAGTGGATGCTCGAAACGAGTAGTGAGGAAGCGAGAGTGAGGCTAGACCTACAACTATACGAAAAACTATATGAACAACTATAAAAGCTTTACTCAACCTTAGGCTATAGCTTTACCAAATCTTACGACCAAGTGCCCTTCTTACTTGCCTTCCCTTCTAAGCGTGCGTTAGCGACGAGCGTCAGCTTTGCCTTTAAACCCTACTGACTCGAATAGCTAGCATATGCTGGGGCTAGTACCTCACAGCAGTTTAAATAGTAGTCTCTGTACCGGTAGTGCCAATAGGCTTTCCCAATAGTTTGAAATAGGTCTTCCTAGGAGCAAACCATAGTAAATAGTCCCAGGTTGTTCAAATAGGCTTTCCCCCAAAGTTGAAATAGGCTTTCCAAGATAAATAGGACCTTAACACCCATTCTATTCTAGAGATATGAGATAGCCCCACCTAACTAGAGAGATTTCTTTCTTGGCTGGCCTAACCTAGCCTCGGAACTCTATGGATGGCTTTGAAGCTAAGTTCTACACTTCAGACCCATTTCATCTATTGAAAGAGCTTTAAAGGGTTAAGATCAAGGGTTAGTCGTTAGAGCTGGAACAAGTAGAGCTGGAAGAAAAGAAAGAAAGAGAAAGGGAACTACTTCTACTACTACTTTAGCACTAATAGAGTAGAAAGGATAAATAACTAGAACTACTAGTCGTTATACAGCTTCTTCACTAAAGCTAAGAATAAAGGCGCTAAAGAAGAAGCAATAAACAGCATCCAGCTTATATAACCCCCACATAAAAAATATAGTTCTATATTGAAATAAATGCCATTTTATTAAATAATAAAATAACTTTATGTTCCCAGATGATTTGGGATTCATCTCACTCATCAAAATGAGGTTATTACAAAGGCAACAAGCTAAATTATAATATTTGAAATCTGTCCCAACCAAATGGATTCAAGTTTTTATTGTTCTTATTCTTATTGCATCTCACTAATTACATTACAAGTGAAACTTAGATATGCCAGATTAATATTTATTAAGTCCACCACATGCACTTAGAACTACTAGCTAAAGTCCACCCCTTGAGTCCAATACTAGCCTTAGAGAGTACCATGGCAGCAATAAGCCTATTAATAGACGACTCTCTTAGTCCAAGCAGGAGACTCGCCGGAGTTCGAGCTTCCGTACCGTTCAGCCAAGCCCATTTTATTAGCGGATTATAGTCAGTAGGGTCTCCCAGCGGATTCAATTAGGCCATCCAAGTAAAGTTTAGCCAAGCGTATTTATTGTATCAGCGGAGTAGCTCGAGTCTAGTGGCCACTACCAAGTATAGTAACCAAGCCAATATGAGTAACCAAGCGGAGTATCCCACCCAGTCCATCTATGACTACTGGTGGCTATCAGCAGCAATGCTTTATGGGGCGACCTTCTTTCTAGGGCAATAATGTGATTGTGAATGAGACTTGCAATGAGCACCTCCTCTCCTGGCGACTGGCGTTTTCCTCCTGGTTAAGATTACCAAGAGAACCGTCTATCGGCGATGACTCTATGGCTATGCCCTTATTTCTTTAAATGACCGCTGTGCTCCACAATGAAAACCTTAATAAATGACTGTCTCCGGCCTAGTAGCAAAGCAAAGTAGCCCAGATCGATATTTGAGGTTGTCGGCATACTCCCTGAACCCCTAACTTTAATTAGAATAAATGCGTTCTATTGCTTTATATATATCACTTTGATTTGATTGGTAAAAACAAAACACAAATAGGAGGCTTGGTATTAACGAATAGTTCCCGTCTGGCTTGCTATTAATTTCTAGTTCCTTCGTGGTCGAATATAACGAGAATGGCATAAACATGGGTCTAGCACCGGTCTATAGCTCATTCGTACTGTGATCCATATGAGCAGGCGCAGCCTACTTTTCTGTTCCATCCTTTTCGGTAAATTATTATTGTTTCATCTATCCCTCCCTTATCCCGTTCAGTAGGGAAGGGGCGGTTGTTTTGTGAAAGAGATATAGGCCGGACCAACTATCTCTGAGAGAAGAGAGTGGAGTTGGATTGGTATTGATCCCCAACTAACTCTAGATATAAGGTTGGTATAAAGCTCTCACCCAACAAACAAATAGGTCATACTCCCACCGTACATCTGGAATAATCGGTTGAAATGAATGATCTATAAAAACAAATTGAGCAGCAGATCATTGCTTCGAAGTCCAAAGGCGCCTCCATCCATCCATCCTTCGCACGCAGAAAGATGAGATCCCCAGCCATAACAAAATGGAAGGCCGCCACAGCCCTGTATAATCTCTGGTGCCGCGCCCTGACCTTGTTTGCAAGGTAGTATCATTTCCGGGTTTCCTTGAGTAGGTTCCTTGGTTGACTTATTTGTTGGTGGTATTGGCGGGTGGTTGAGCAACGGAGTGCGTGCGCGAGGGGGTTGGTCTTGCTGGTATGGAAAGATAATGCGGAAAACAAGGACAGAAGCACAGGAAGGCGGGAAAAGGGAATACTTTTACGTTCTAATTTTAGATTAACATTTTAACATGCTAGACACACTCTTTTTTGATCTCTTTTGATTGATCCCCTACCCAACTGAACATCGAATACGTGTGGGGTACCAAACACTCTCACGTATGGTGTGCCATACTTGGTGGGCCTTTGTGGGCTTGGCTAAATATGATAGGCTCATGGCGTAAGGTGAATGTGGTTCGTTTATCCCCTGCCTGAAGACTCTTTATTATCCTCACCCGTTGACTCATATATAACAAGCTGTAGTAACTCGCTTTTGATGTGAAGGTATCGAAACCCTGTCTAATGCACCCATCGTTCACAGCACATAGCTGCCATGCCCCACCCCTATACGAGGAGCCCCCGTATTACCAATAAATAAAGTAGATAAATGACTCTATCATGGCAGTGTTGAGGCTTATCATGGTAGTGTCTCTATCTCTGTGGTATCTGAAGTGGGTGTCTCTGTGTACGACTCTATGTGTAACCTTGATAATGGTATTCCTATACAGAACCTTACTAGTTATGGGCTTGCTCATAGCCTTGCTCGTGGGCTTGCTTGTGGTCTTCTTATTCTGCGGAACCTTGCTGATACAATTCAAGAATTAGAACCAACTACATTGCTAGGAATATATAATAACCCTACCCGCCTTTCAGTTAATTGCCTGCTACCACCTTAAGATCTATACTTTAGCCTTATACACTTGCTGCTGAATGAATTGCTTAGTCAAGTGGGGCCTGCGTCGTTCTTCGTGTCAAAAGACGATCGACCGAAGGGAGAGGGCTCGTAATCTTGCCCCTTTATATGCCTTTACAGAGACTTTATGTTTTATGGACAGCTATTCACACTCTTCATTCCCCCCCCTCATTTTGGAAGGAAGGGACTACACTTGAATGGAAGGACTTGTTTGGGTTGGCACAGGGAACCACCTGTCTGTCGTTGGATCGTGCGTGGCAACTTTCCTTTGGATTTAATACAATAAGACAGAGTTATGCCTGACATTGGAAGTAAGGTGCTTCCCCTAACTCCTATACAAGCAGGGAATGCTCCCCCCAACAAAGATCAATAGTATTCCACTTTTCCGGGTTTCCTTCCTCTCGACACGTTCGTTTCGTGATAATAATCCAAGCAAGCTGCCTTGCCTTGCCATGTCTCTACCAAAAGAAATAGATAGGGGTATCATCCCCACGACTCGATGGTTAATTTGAAGCGTCCAATTGATCCAGCCAGGTAAAACTGGATTTATTTCCTCTGGTAAAAGTCCCTTCCCTTTGTGGGCAAAAAATATATAACGCGTTTATTAAGCAGGCGCTTCCTTAACAATAAGGGAATAAAAAAAGCTAGTGGTTCGCTTGCTTCGAATGGGCGTGTCGGTGTTCCAATGAAGCGTGCTCCGTTCTCTACCGATTTGGCATGCTCCGTATTTTATGAGGAGATGTGTTCAGTTTCATCTTATTTGGTGGGCGGGCTAGCTGGGATGGTTTAGTATAGCTACATAGCATTCCTTTATTCTTGCTGGGGATTTATTGATGACAGAAAGCCTAGTTGGGGCAGGACAGGGCGGAACAGGGCTGGTCATACGGCTGGTCGATAGAAACACTCGACTGAGGTACGAAGGAGAGGCCCTACGGGTCGACGAAGCTAGCGAGGGCCGGGAGAAGAGGGCTGCTCTGTTTTGATACAAGGGCTAGTGTTTCTAGAAAAAGTTGCATAGCACATGAGGCAAAGGAAGGGAAATTATACTATGTGCAGTGAGTGAACAAAGAAGTGCTACACATAGGTCGTCTATGGATTGCTACGATTAGGTGCTGCAAATATGTGTGCTACATTTAAGTGCTATGACGTATGTATGTGCCGCAAATGAAAATGTGCTAGACTACGTCAGCTGCTGGGTTGGGGGTGGGCCCGGACACTGATGGATTGTTTTTATTATTTTATTATTATTATTATTATTATTTGTTTCTATCAATCTATCTATGAATTTTCATTTCTCTAAATTCTAGAACTTCCACTCCTAGACAAAGCCCCTGCCAGAGGCTGGTCTCCATAGCTATGGGTTGAATAAATATGTGCCAAGGCCATAGCCTCATAGTTCAATCCAAGTGCTAGCCCCTTGTGAAAGCCAGATTAATATAAAACTAGATGTAACATATCTACTTGTTAATATATGATGTTTACATATCTACTTTACACATTTTTTTCTATTATGATTTGGCATATCTACGTTTTGGCAATGCTTGCTATTGCAAGTTGAACTCGCATGTTTAAGTCCTGGCAACATGGATACATTATGTCGCATAGATACGTGTTATTAATATTCTGCCTCCATCCCGAATAAGGACAAACTACCTGAGGTCTTTGGATAGGTTCACCCTAACACGGACCCGGAGTTGCAGCCTAGGGTTGAAGATCATAACCTTGGTTTTGCCAAGGTTGACAATCAACTGACTGACGAAGATTGCAAAAACTGGATAAGGCATCGAGCTGTATCTAACCCCTCAGGGGTGGATGAAAAGAGGACCACGTCGTTGGCAAAACGGAGGATGGAAATAAAGGGCCTAGTGGAGGAGACACCCGTCCCCAGGCTATATGTGCTCGTGTATAAAAGACTCCAATTCATCTATGTATATCTAATAGGTCCTTTCAAATTATATATAAATGGCTATATATATATTATGATTTATTATGAGAGTGGAGATCCGATGCTAAAAGCGTAATTACATATAATAATAATGCCACTCATTAGCCCCAGATAAATCACAGAAAATTCCAAACCATAATTACATATATAATAAAATAACCCATTTGCTGGAGTGAAGCACCCATCTGTTGGAACCCATTCGCTGGAGTGACGGATAAACAACCATAATTACATATATAAAGAATTACTGGAATAACGTTTTCAGCATTCGACTCACACCAAATCGCCGCGTTATTACATATATAAAGAATGAATGGAAATCAAGAAAAAGTCACTGAAAAACGAGGTGCGGAGCTAGGAAATTAGAAAAATAACAAAAATGAGGATGCGAAAGCACGCTCGACCACCGGGAGAGGAAATCATAACCAAATAAGGGAGAGGAAAGATTAACCAAAGTTAGTCGTGTGAAACCAGCATCCCAGGCACTATATGTGCGTTCTTCGGTGACCCTCGGGGCCCTGGGCATAGCCGGGAGTCACACTTCCCACCAATGTGAAATCCTACCTCGCTCTCTCTTTGGTTAGGCTCGCCTCAATAATGCTTAGAAGCAATCTCCTATTTTCTCAATTATGAAAAGCGTAATGACATATATAAAGAATGAATGAACA